>Ga0247839_1002272_pt1 | contig 29392 bp, 21 predicted proteins | sample LaCruzMarch2015__6_FD_192405 | JGI IMG/M metagenome (GOLD analysis project Ga0247839, IMG submission 192405) | Freshwater microbial communities from meromictic Lake La Cruz, Castile-La Mancha, Spain - LaCruzMarch2015_16m | ecosystem: Environmental > Aquatic > Freshwater > Lake | place: Spain... | reverse complement strand
CCCCCGTTGGTCGCGAAGGCTGATGAAGATCCCAAGGCGTTCGCATGGCTGATTCCTAGAACACCTCCCCCGATCGAAGTGGTCCCGCTGTAAGAGTTACTGGCGGAGAGAAGCAGCGTGCCCGCTCCCGCCTTGGCCAGCCCGGAGGCTCCCGCAATCTCCGTGCTGATGGTGACCGACTTGCCCGAACCCAAGGCGTTCACCGTGATCGTGGGCGTCCCTCCAGCCAAGGTCAGCACATTGGAAGTCGAGGCATTGTTGGCGAGAATCCAACTGCCCGCGGTGGACGTGACCGCGTCGCCGAATGTGAGATTTCCGATCGTCCGCGCCGAATCAAGTTGCACCGTGGTGTCCGCGGTGATGTCCACTGAAAAGGTCGCGGTGTTGCCCGAGCCATTGGCAACCGTGCCCGAGTTCCAATTGCCGGACACGCTCCAGAGTTGCCCGCTGGTCGTGTTGCTCCAGACGCCGCTCTGCGCCCGTGCAAACGAGGCCCATGCAACGCAGAGAAAGAAGAGGGTCGCCGGGGCAAAACTTCGCTGAATCAACGCGACCATGTGAGTCCGGGCCGGACAAAGGGATTGCTTGGGGTGGAGCGGGGTTGTCATGGACTACGCCTCGCATGCCGCCCGAGTCGGAACAAATGCAATGGACCCCAAGCGGCACAATATCGTGATCATTGATCATACATTGAACCTCGAATGGCTCCCGCTGAAGCGCAGGTTTACGGAGACATCCAATGAAATCCCGGGTCACCGGCAGGCTGGCTCTTGTGGCACCGGCATCACTCCTCGTTGGCGTTGGGGAAACTCAAGACAAAGCCGCCGCGGTGGAGGCCGGCGGGGATGCGGTATTCGGGACGGGTGTCCGGACCGCAACTGCCCGTGCCGAGGCCGCGGTGGACCAGGTCGAGGCTGAGGAAAGTCTCGCGTTGCGGCCGGAGGTCAGACGTATGGAACGCGGCGGTGAGGTCGGCGGCGGTGAAGTGGCTCGCGCTGAATCCGAAAGGGGCGCCCGCCGCACTGACGCGCAGCGCGGTGCCCTCGTCCGTGGCCAACTCGACCCAGCGCGTATCGGCGTGGTGACCGTGTTCCTGCGGCATGATGTAGGGCACGTATTCGTCGGAGACAGTCGAGTGGTGGATACCGACCATGGCCGAACGTTTGCGGTCGGGGTAGTTCTCCCACGGACCACGGCCGAACCACGCCAGATTTTCAAAGCCAGGAGCCAGCTTCCAAACAACGCCGAGGCGCGGAAGGTCGGCCAGAGAGTCGGGGACGCGGAACTCGTGGTCCACGCGCAACGTGCCGCCGCCGAATGTCCAGGTTTCGCGATGGTCGATGGCGCTGCCTTTGCAGCGGAGCACGGCGGCGCGGACGACTGTCACGCGTCCCACGCGGGACCGGCGCACGACCGGCGGACAGCGCACGAGCCTCGCCGCCTCGAGACCTGCGGCGCGCCAGCGGCCGAGCGCTTTGTATTCCTGTCCACTCCAAAGCTTGATGCCGTCGTTGTCGGTGGGGGCGCGCCAGACTTGCGGGCGCGGGTCGGCGGATGTCACGAGGTCGCCGTCCGCAAACAGCTCGAGCAGATCTCCGCTTTGCGGGTCGAAAACCGCACGCACCGGGCCAGATTCGATGACGATGCCTTGCCGCTCGCGTCGGAGCGCGGCCGTTCCCCGCGGGGCAACCGGAGCAGTGCGCCGTCCGCCCACGGCCAACTGATCCCAGCCGAGCAGGAACCCGGCGTCGCACCATGCGGTGTCACGGCGCGCCCGGAATCGCAGGTTGAGGTGAAGCTCGCCCTTGGCACGAGCGGGCGGGGACCACCGGAGCGGTGCGGCGGCCTCGCCGCCCGGCGGGATGCGGAAAGCGGGCAACACGCCCGATGCAACGATCCGGCCGTCGAGCGTGGCATCCCACTCGGCGCGGATGTCGCTGGTGTCCGTGAAGTCGCGCGTGCTGCGGAGGACGACGCGTCCCGCGGTGAAGGCCACCGCCTTGACCGGGCGGGCAAGGAACTTGAACTCCTGCATGGCGGGGTGCGGGGTGCGGTCGGGCCAGACGAGGCCGTCGCAGCAGAAGTTCGCGTCGTTGGGCACGTCGCCGAAGTCGCCGCCGTAGGCCCAGTAGAACGTGCCGTCGCGCGCCATGCGGCGGATGCCGTGGTCGATCCATTCCCAGATGAAGCCGCCCTGAAGTCCCGGATACTTCTCGAATGCGTCCCAATAGTCGGCCAGCGAGCCGTTGCTGTTGCCCATCGCGTGCGAGTATTCGCAGAGGATCATCGGACGGCGTTGGTCGGGATGATCCTTGTTCGCCGCCCAAGCGACGATCGCGTCGATGGACGGATACATTGGGCAGACGATGTCCGTGACGCGGTCGCCGCCGGCGTAGATGCGGTCGGGCGGGGGTTCGGTCGCCCATTGCAGGTAGATGCCGGGCTCGTAGTGGAGCGGACGCGACGGGTCGCGCCCGCGCACCCAGCCGGCCATGGCTTCGTGGTTCGGGCCGCAACCGCTCTCGTTGCCCAACGACCACAGGATGATTGATGGGTGGTTCTTGTCGCGCTCGACCATGCGACGCGCGCGTTCGAGCAGGGCGGCGGCGTAGCGACCGTCGCCGGCGAGTTGGTAATAGAGGTCGTGCGATTCGGCGTTGGCCTCGTCGATGACGTAGAGCCCCAGCTCGTCGCACAGGTCGAGCCAGTGCGGGTCGTTCGGGTAATGCGAGCAGCGAACAGCGTTGATGTTCTGCTGTTTCATCAGAACTGCGTCCTGCCTCATGCTTTCGCGGTCCACCGCCCTGCCTCTGATGTGGTCGTGGTCGTGGCGATTCACGCCCTTGATCAGCACGCGGCGTCCGTTGACCAGGAGCTGCCGGTCGCGCACCTCGACCGTGCGAAAGCCGGTGCGCAGGGTCGTCCATTCCACGGCACGTCCGGTCGGGTCGCGCAGGCACAGCAATAGGCGGTAAAGGTGCGGCGTCTCGGCCGTCCAGGCGAGGACCCGCGGCACACGCGCGTCGAAGCACGCCGTGAGGCGGTCGTGATCGGGACGGCGTCCGACCGGCACGGGGGCGGCGAGCGGCTGGCGCCAAACGGCGCGCCCCTGGGGGTCGAACAATTCCGCTGCCACCGACCAGCCCGGCTGCGCGTCGCCCGGAAATCCCGCGGCCACCTCGACCCGCAGCGTGCCGGTGCGCCCGTCGGAGCTGAGACCGGCCGTGGCGAAGACATCAGCGATCCGCACCTTCGCCGTGCTGTAAAGAAACACCTCGCGGTGCAGGCCACCCATCCACCATTGGTCCTGGTCCTCCACGAACGAGGCGTCCGACCATTTCACCACGGCGGCGACGAGGACGTTGCGGCGCCCGAAGCGGACGAACGGGGTGATGTCGAACTCGGACGGCAGACGCGAGTCCTTGCCCATGCCGACGAAGGTGCCGTTGACGAAGACGAAGAGGACGCTCTCCGCGCCGCCGAAGTGCGCGATGACGCGGCGTCCGCGCCACGCGGCCGGCACGGTGAACTCGCGGGCGTGCAGGCCGGTGGGGTTGTCGCGCGGGACGGACGGCGGGTCGTGCGGGAACGGCATCTGCACATTGGTGTATTGCGGGCTGCCGAAGCCCTGCATGACCCAGTTACCCGGGACGGCGATGCGAGGCCAGCGCGCGATAGCCTTGCCGGCCACGTCATCCGGCGTCACTTCGCCCGGGCGCCCGGCCAGACGGAAGGCCCATTCACCGTCCAGCGGCTGGAACCAGGGGGAGGCGGTGCGCTCGCCGGTTGCGGCGGCCGCCCGCGAAGGAAACGGATAGCACGTGGCCCGCGGCGGAAGGCGGTTGATCTCGGTGAGTCCGGGTGCCATCCACGCGGGGGCAGCACTTCCGGACACCTCTTCGAGAGGCCTTCGGCGGGAACGTCGGGTTGGCATGGAAGCTGGAAAAGGTAATATGCTACGAGACGGGTTCTGGACCAACAAGGAGCCAGACCGGTATCGATTCCCGTCGCAACGGGGCGGACGGATCGGGGCCTCCGGCCGTGTGACTGTGGCCTGAACGCGCGGAGAGCGGGTCAGTTGGTCGATCCGACGACCCGGTAAAAGGCCGCACCGGTGCCGGGCACCGTGAATTCACGCCGCACGTAATCCGCGGGGATGAGGATGCCCCCTTGGTTCGCTGCATCGGTCACGACCACGTTCGTATTGGTCGCCCAAGGACCGACGGACAGGTTGGTCGTGCTGAGAACGGCGTAACTGCCAAGCGCGTTGCTGCGCGCCACGAACTGCAGGACAACATTCGTGCCCGCTTTGGCGGCACTCAGGAGCGCTGGGCTGCCGATGGTGGGGTTCCCGTCGAAGAAGAATTCCTTGCTGTTGTCGAATGAATCGCCGTCGGGATCCGCGGTTGCGGCCGTGTTGGTGAAACCGGGATAAACTCCCTGCCAATAGGCGACCCACGCGCTGTAACCGCCTGCATTGGTGGATTGCACCGAGAGGAGACCGCTCGACTGGGAGAAGACGTAGTTCACCCCGTTGGTTGTGTTGGTCCAGACACCGGCCGCCCCGCTGAAGCCGTTGACGAGGAAATTCGTTCCATAGGTGACACCCAGCGTGTTCGCGACGATGGTCCAACTGTCTCCCACGTTGGTAGAGGCACCAGCGAGGACGAGATTGAGACGTCCGTCGAGGGTGGCTGAGCCCGAGCCTCCAAGCGAATTGTTCGTGCCGTTCCCGCCGATGACAAAGCGCAGCCAGCCGTTGGAAGCCAGGACCAGCGTTCCGTTGGAGATCGTGGTGTTGCCGGTGAAAGAATTGGAGCCTGAAAGCGTCAACGTCCCGGCCCCGGTCTTACTCAGCGATCCTGCGCTGGAAGCACCATCGGTGATTCCGACGCCGACACCGAGGTTCGCGCCACCCCCGGCGACATCGAAGACGCGAGTGACCGGGCCAGTGTTCGTGGCGCTCAGTGCCAGACTGACGGTGCCCACGTTGGTCGTGCCGTTCGTGTCCTCCACGATCGATGACGCCGAACTTCCAGTGGTCGCCACACCACCCTCCAACCGAACCACGCTCCCCTGCGCTCCGACGGTCAGGCCTTTGCGGAGATTGATCACGCTGCTATCGAGCGTGAGGCCGCCGCTGCCGACTGTGAGGACGGTGACCAGCGACGTGCTGTTGCCGTAGAGATAGAACCCCTGATTGCCCAAAGTGCCACCGTTTGTGCCGGTCATCGCGACGAGGGAAAGACTGGCCGTGGTGAACGAGCCGCCGCTGAAGTGGCCGAAGAATGTCCCGTTGGTCGCGCCGCCGGTGAAGCTGGAAGCGCCGGTCACATTCCAGGTCGAGCCACCGCCGGTCTGCACGCCGCCGCCGGTCACGGAAAGCGACGCGATGGTTTCCGTGGGGGCGAAAACCCCCGTGTTGACTCCGGTGCCATTCAGGATGCTGTTGCTGCCGCTCATAGTGACCGCGGCCCCGGCGGCGATCTGGCTGGGGAGGCCGAAGGACACCTTGCCTCCGCTCTGGATGGACAGGTTGCCCGCGATGGCCTTGACTCCGCCGGTCTTGCTGAGGTTGAGGACGCCTTCCGACACCGTCGTGGGACCGGCGAAGGTGTTGGGACTGGCGCCGCCCAAGACAAGAGTTCCGGCACCCGATTTGGCGAGGGAGCCGGTGTTGGTTCCGCTGATGGCACCATTGAAGGCCGTCTGCAGGTTGCTCACGGCAAGGTTGACCGCGTTGCTGATCGTCATCGTCCCGGAGTTGGTAATGTTGCCGGTCGAGGCCGCTCCGAGAGTGACAAGGTTCGTGACGGAGAAGGTCAGGTTATTGCTGATATTCCGAGCAGCACCATCGGCACTCTGCACCGTGGTGGCCGCCGCGAAATCTATCACGGAGTTTCCCATGGCGAGGTCGCTACCCAGCTTGAGGGTGAGTCCACCGACACCGCTCAGGCCGATCGTGCTGCCGATGCCGTTCGACCAGATGGTCGTGTTGGTCCCCCCAAGAATCAACGTGCCCCCCCCGATGAACCGGAAACCCTGACCATTGGTTGCGCCAATGGTGTTGGGGAGGTTGAGCACCGCGCCGGACGAGACTCCGATTCGCGTGCCGACATTGTTGGCGAGGCTGTAGCTCGTTACCGTGTTGCTGCCGCTGACGCTTTGCAGGGAACCATTGAGGCTCGCCCCGGCACCGGAGGAGGAAATGGCATTGGTCACTGTGATACCGCCGGACAGGTGCAATTCGCCCCCGTTGGTCGCGAAGGCTGATGAAGATCCCAAGGCGTTCGCATGGCTGATTCCTAGAACACCTCCCCCGATCGAAGTGGTCCCGCTGTAAGAGTTAGTGGCGGAGAGAAACAGCGTGCCCGCTCCCGCCTTGGCCAGCCCGGAGGACCCCGCAATCTCCGCGCTGATGGTCACACCCTTGTTGGTGCCCAGCGTCCCCACCGTGATGGTGGGCGTGCCGCCTGCAAGCGTGAGAATGTTCGTGGCCGAGCCGTTGTTGTCCAGAATCCAACCGGCGGCCGAGTTGGTGTTGGTGTCGCCGAAGGTGAGATTCCCGATCGTTCGCGCCGTGTCGAACTGCACCGTCGTGTCGGCCGTGATGTCCACCGCATTGAAAAGCGCTGTGTTGCCCGAACCGCTGGCGACTGTGCCGGCCAGCCAGTTGTTGGTGGCGCTCCACAACTGCGCGGTGTTGGTTGTGTTCCATGTTCCGCTCTGGGCGAACGAGGAAACTGGAAAGGCCAGCAGGCCGGGAAGCAATGTCGTGACAAGAAGTGCGCGGAGGGTGGATCTCATGGGGGAAATAGAGGTTGGAGGACTGACTTACCCTTGTCCACCCGACCGCCCTTGACAAACAGATTGGGGGTGTGAAACCTTTCCATCCTGATCATAGATCATTATGCCGCGGAATGAATCCCTTCAATCGCTCCAACGGGCGGCCCGGATGCTCTACGCCGTGGCGGGAGCGGAGGACGGGCGAACGGTCCGTCAGATTGCCGGCGACGTGGGGATGAAGCCCAACACCGCCTACCGTTTTCTTCGCACCTTGGAGAGCGAGGGTCTGATTTCGCGTCGGGAGAGCCCGCTTCGCTTCATGATCGGCCCGTCCATCGGAGAACTGCAGCGACTGCACGAGGAACGGCGTTTGCTTTCCATGGGGACCAAGATTCTCCGCAGGACGTCGCTGCAGATGCCTCGCGGGAGTTTTGCGCTCCTCGAATATGCAGACTCCACGCCCTGGCAGCTTCTGCGGGTGGAAAGCAGCCGGCCGGGGGTTGTGATCCGCCCCCGGTTGTTCCGCGTCAGCGAACCGTTCCGCAAGGCCAGTTTTCTACTCTTCCTCGCCTACGGAAATCAGGACCAGCTCGAAAGCCAGCTCGAGAAGCACAACTTTGCCAAGACCGGCCTGCCCGCTTGGGGGTCCAAACGCGCCCTCTTCGACTACCTCGCCTCGGTCCGTCGCTTGGGCTATTCGCTGCCGACGTGCCCGGACGACGGCCCGTCAATCTCTTGCCGTCTGGCCTACCCCGTCCTCAACGATGGCAATGCCGTAGTTGCAGCGATGGCCGCCTACCTGCTGGGGCCGAGTCCCGAAAAACTCCGCCGCGAGTTGCGTTCTCGCTGCCGAGATGCGGCCGCAGAGCTGCAAAAGATGCTATCTAACTCACCAAAGCCTTCCGACGTCTCGGCGCCGTCGAATGGCGCGCGGCCAAGACGGGCCTCGGCAGGCTGAGGCCGAGAATTTCTTGGGGCGTCAAAGCGTGATCGTAAACGGCCAGTCCCGCAATAAGGCCGCAGAACCAATTGCCCATCTCGCCCAAGCGATGCACGGCGCCGACGGTGAAGTCGGCGGTGCTCCCGTGCAGTCGTGAGTAGGGGGTGACGAACGGATTCACCCCAGGATTGGGATCGAATAATCCGTCAAGATAGGCCCTCACCTCACGCCCGTCATAAGTGAAGGCCAGGCAGTGCCAACGGCCGTGATGAACGGGCTCCGCCCCAATCGCGGCCTCCATGCACCATTCGTTGCCTGGCGTGGCAGTGCCGGTCCCGGACACATGCCCACCGACTCCATCGGCTCCGCCGCGGATGCGGAGATCGATGAAAAGTCCGTAACGGCGCTGGCTCAAAGACTCGTTCCAGATGCCGGCGACAGCCTCGCACTGAGTCTCCGGCTTGCGCCGGCGCAACACCCACGCAACGATGGTCAGGTGTTCCGGAGACAGCGCGTCGCACTCCCCGCGCGGGATGAAAAAGAAATCCCCACGCCGGAGTTCCGCCGCGTAAGGGCCAAAAACACCGGTCTCCGTGCGGCGCACCGGTCCGGCCCCCTCCCGCAACTTGACGGGCGATCCGCCACGCGCAACACGCGGCTTGCCTGCCTGCTCGGCAAAATCCCAGAAGCTGACCAAGCCGGCCACCGATGCAGGAGACAACGGGAGGACCGACGAGGCATCGTTCTTCGGGTTCGCGGTTTTCCTCATGCTCGTGCGCAGATCATCACACGCCAGACGACGCAAGGCATAGCGTGACCTCGGCGACAGGATGGGTTGTCCTGATCTATGATCAGCGGATAATTGTGACCCGGCCGCTTGCTCGTTGTGCGCAACAGCCGCGCCGTTATGTTGAACAAAGTCCCCTTCCCTCTATGACCTCCCTAGAATTCCACCCACATCGTCCGGCCACAATCCATCGGCCCCGCATCTGCGTTTTAACGCTGCTTCTCAAGTTCACGCTCATCTCCATGAGCCCTGCGGAACAGCCGGGCGGCGCAATTTACGAGGAACTGTTCAGCAACCCCATGTCCGACGCCAACGAGACGCTCGGTGCCTTGGGATGGGAGGCCTACGCCAACGCGTCCGCCACACGGATTTCCGAGAGCAAAGGAAATGAACTCCGGAGCGGCGCGTTCGTGGCCTCCGCGCCGGGCAATCCCTCCAACCCGCCAGGCTTTCTCGCCTGCGGCCTGATGAATGAACTGGGAATAAACGAGTATGCCATCCTCAGCCCTGAGGTCTCACTGGCGGAACCGTCGAAGATCCAGTGGCGCATGCATGGCACCCCCGGCAGCGGCGTGAAGGTGCAGGTTCTTGTGCGGGTTGACGACCGGTGGTTTGTCAGCAAGGAGGTCTTCCGCCCCGTGGCGACAGGAGGACCGGGCGAGTTCCAGACCGCGGACGCTGACACCTGCCTGAGCAGTCTGGACTTCAAGCGCAATTCGGCGGACTGGTCCGAGTTCGCGCTCGACCCCAAGCAGTCCATGGAGGTCGGTGCGTCGCTCACAGCGGATCTGCCATCCGGTCCGCTGACGGGCCTCGGGTTTTATGTAACCACGGAGAATCAGACGCCGAGCATGCTTCGGTTGGACACCGTGCAAGTCCTGCCCTAGGTCCATCGTGCTCCGCGCCCGCCCATCGACCGAAACGCCGTCGGCAAGCCGGGCATTCACCCTCGTGGAGCTTCTGGCCGTGATCGGAGTCATGGCCATTCTCGCCCTGCTCATCGTGCCCCAAGTTAACGCCTTCCAAGCGCGCTCCAAGTCTTTGAAATGCATGTCCAACATGCGCCAGATCGGGGCCGCGTTTCAGCAATACGCCTCCGAGCACAACGGACGCCTCCCGGTGATTTACAACAGCGCGAGCACTCCAGCGGGCGAGACGAACGCTCCCTGGATGTGGAAACTGTCCCCCTACGTCGGCATGGCACCGGATTCGATGGGCTTCTCGCCTTTACCGCGTGCCGCGGGGGTTTTCGTCTGCCCCGAGTGGACCATGAGCCCTCCTCGCAACACGACCCGCGCCGTCTCCTATGCGGTGAATAACTGCATGGATCCCCACTCCAGTTTTGCTTCGTGGAACTACCGGGCGATGTCCCCTCCCCCGAGCAGCACAATCCTCATGGTGGAGGTCCAGGCGAACACGGAGACGTTCAACCCGAACACCGACGGCGACGTCACCCGCCGCCATCCGCAAAGCAGCGCAAACTTCCTTTTTCTCGACGGGCACGTGGAGAACATCGCAGACAAAATCCCGGTCAGCGACCCGCGATGGTTCCGCAAGTAGGCCCTTCCCCCTCTTCTTATGACTCCATCACCTCCCACCCCGTCCGCGCCCGGCGCATGGAAAAGCACAACCTTCTCCCCGCTGGTGCGGCACCCCGCCAACCCCATCATCACGCCCGCCGACATGCCGGTCGAGTGCTCGGCGGTCTTCAACTGCGGCGCGGTAAAGTTTGAAGGCGACGTCCTGCTGCTTCTCAGGGTTGAGGACGCGGAGCGCCAGACGCGTTTCCACACGGCCCGCAGCCGCGATGGCGTCCATTTCGACGTCTGCCCCGAGCCCATTGATTACCCGCTGCGTGAGATCGAGCGTAGGCTGGGATCCCACCGGTTTGACATGCGGATCACACCCCTGGAGGGCACATACTACATCTGCCATGCCCTGTGGATAAAGCCGGGCTGCGTCATCGCCATGGCACGCACGGACGACTTCCGCACCTTCACACCGCTGGAAGCCATCTCGCCGCCGTCGAACCGGAACGCCGTGCTGTTTCCGGAGAAGATCGACGGTCTCTACACCCGTCTCGAGCGCCCCCAGAATATTGATGGTTCGGGCCAGATTTGGATCAGCCGCTCGCCGGACCTCAAATACTGGGGCGATTTCGCCCCGCTCGCCATGCCGGATCCGTCGTGGACGTCGCGGAAAACAGGACCGGGCGCGATCCCGATCAAGACGAACGCTGGTTGGCTGGTGATCTACCACGCGACCACCATCACCGCTTCCACCGAGAACTATTATCTCGGTGCCCTGCTGCTTGATCTCGCGGACCCAGCCAAAGTCATCGCCGCCCCCCGGAAGTTCATCCTCAGCCCCGAGGAAATCTACGAGTGTGTCGGCCAAGTTCCGAACGTGGTGTTTTCAGGGGGTGCGGTGGAGATGGAGGGTGGGACGCTGAACATCTACTACGGCGGGGCGGACACGAGGATCTGCCTTGCCACAACCACGATCGATCGCCTCGTCCAATTCTGCCTGACAAAATGAGCAAGTTGACTGGCAAAAAAAGCCTGTTGGTTGCCGTGGGCACCGGCGTGATCACCTTGTCGCTCCCGGCCTGCATGGTCGCCCAAACACCCGGCGAAATCCCGACCGCCTTGGAGGGACTTCACCGCAACCTCTGGACGCGATGCATCGCCGAGCCGCAGGGTCTGGTGCTCGACTACACGCTCGGAGGAGATCCGGATCTGCTCCCAACAGCGGAGGAAGCCACCGCAGGCAAGCCCAACGCCATCTCGTGGTGGACTCCGCTGGAGAATGGCGCGTTCTTCACCGGGCTCTATCTGGACGGCATCCTTCGCCGGCAAGCCTTGACCAAGTCCGGGGAGGACCGCGAAAAAGCCCGGCGCTTGGCGCGAGGATTGATGCTCTGTGCGAGTGTGGGCACCACACCGGGCTTCGTCGCCCGCGGTGTGCTCGCCGACGGCAAGAGCCACTACGGCATCGGCTCGGACGATCAGACCGCACCGTGGTTTTACGGGCTCTGGCGCTACCTTCGCTCCGACATCCACAACCTCGAGGAGAAAAAGGAGATCACCGCCAAACTTGTGGAGGTGGCCGAGGCGATCCGGGCGAACGGATGGCAGATGCCCTGCGATCCCGTCGGCATCCTTGAGACCGGGCAGTTCCGCGGAGGATGGAACGGTCATGACTATCGCTCGGTCACACGCCTGCTGTTCGTGGCGCGCATCATCTTCGAGTTGACCGGAGATCCCGGTTGGAAGGCCACCTACGAGCAGGCCTTGGTTGAAAAGCTGCCCAACGGGCTGACCCGTCCGGAAGTTGCAGCCCGCGGCATCCCCGGAGAGTGGGAGGAACACCCCCAATTGGCGATCGACCACATCTACATTTACGTCGTGTCGCAGGCCATGATGGCCGAGCTTAGGACGCTGGAGGGTCGACCCGAGGTGACCGACCTTTACACCGCCTCGCTGCGCACGAGCGCCCAGGCAGTCGCCCATCAGATGCCGCCCGAGCTGACGCGCCTTGGGACCAAGCCATTCCGCACGGATTGGCGCGTCATGAACACGCTTTGGCAGCCGCAAAGCAGCGTCGGGGAAGCGGTGGACATTGCGCTCAAGCAGTTGACCCTCTGGCAAAATGGGGGACGCAACATCGAAGCTCAGGTGCTCAGGGAGCCGTTTTGCGCGGCCTGGATCTCGGCCCTCAGCCCTGAGGCGCACCGTGAAGAAATCCTCACCCAGCTGGAACGGAGTTTCGATACCGTGGCGTGGGATAAGGTTTCTTCCTCGGCCGGCTTCTTCGGTGAGTGCGCTTGGTATGCCGCAAGCGAGAAAGCAAGTCCCCGCGCCGAGGCCGTGCCGTGATCGAAGTAACACAGCCCGGCACTGCTCTCCTGCAGCGAGACGGCAGCTTCGTGCTTGGCTGCAACTACTGGGCTTCCCATGCGGGAACGGCCATGTGGACCGACTGGCGTCCCGAGGTTGTAGCCGACGACTTTGCCAAACTGGCCGCTCATCGCTTGGAGGTCGTCCGGGTGTTTCCGAACTGGAGAGATTTCCAACCGATGCACCAACTCCGCGGCGGGTGCGGCCAACCCGTGGAAATGCGCTTCGGCGAGGCCCCGCTTCCGCCTGATCCGGTGGGCCAAGCAGGAGTCAGCGCCGTGATGCTTTCCCGGTTCCGCGCCCTGTGCGGGATCGCGGAGGAGCGCGGGCTCAAATTGATCGCCAGCCTCGTCACCGGCTTTATGAGCGGTCGTCTGTTCGTGCCGCCCGCCCTGGAAGGCCTGAATCCGATCAGCAGCCCCGAATGCATCGTCTGGCAGATCCGATATGTCCGAACGTTGGTGGAGGACCTGCGGAACCAGCCGGCCATCCTTGCATGGGATCTCGGCAACGAGTGCAACGTCATGGGCCACACCACATCCAGGGCCGAAGCCTACGTGTGGACGGCCTCGATCACCAATGCGATCAAGGCCGCTGATGCCTCCCGCCCGGTCATTTCGGGGATGCACTCGCTGAGCGCTCCGGTCAGCAGCATCGGCAAACTTTGGATCATCGATGACCAGGCCGAATTGACCGACATCCTCACCACCCATCCTTACCCGTATTGGACGCGGCACACCCGGGCTGATGCGGTGGATGTGATGCGGACTTCGCTCCATCCCACGGCCGAAACCCGCTACTACGCGGACATCGGCGGCAAGCCCTGTTTTGCGGAGGAAACAGGCACCATGGGGCCGATGATCGCGGGGGACACGGCCTCGGCCGCGTTTGCCCGGGTCAATCTTCTTTCGCTGTGGGCCAATGACTGCAAGGGGTTTCTTTGGTGGTGCGCGCACGACCAGACAAGCCTGGCCCACGCCCCCTACGATTGGCTCGGAGTTGAAGCTGAACTGGGACTTCTGCGCGAGGACGGTTCGCCCAAGCCCGTGATGCTGGAGATGCAGGCCTTCCGTGAGTTTCTCGCCACGCTCCCCTTCCAGACGCTTCCGCGACGAAAGAGCGACGCCGTCTGCCTGGTGACGCACGATCAGGATGACTGGGCCGTGGCCTTCAGTTCCTACGTTCTGGCCAAACAAGCGAAGCTGGAGATCACTTTCCGTCACATCGAGCAGCCTCTGCCGGAAAGCCCGGTCTACCTCCTTCCCAGCCTCACCGGACCACGTTGCGTGCCGCGCGGGAAGTGGCTGCAATTGCTGCAACGGGTGCGCGACGGGGCGGTTCTTTACCTTTCCCTCGGCGACGGGATTGTGCCCAACTTCAACGAGGTGGCCGGTGTGGAAGTTGTGGCCCGTTCCTCCGGGCGCGCGGGTGTCACCACCACGCTCGAGGACGGCACGGTTCTCGACTTGGTCGGCGCGGAAACCCTCAGCATCGAGCCGAAAGGCGCGGAAGTTCTCGGGCGGCGCAGCGACAACGGCGCGCCGGCGTTTTGGCATCACCGGCTGGGTCGCGGCACGGTCGTTGTCTTCGCCGCCCCTATCGAGGCCCAGGCCGCGTTGATCCCAGGATCGCTCGATGGCGAGGCCAAGCCATTCTGGAGAATTTATGAGACGGTCGCGGCGCTGGCTCCTCCATGGCGCTGGATCCGCTTCGACTGCCACGCTCTGGCCGTGACCGAGCACGAGTTGGATGGCGACCGCAGGCTCGTCATCGTGATCAACCACTCCGGCACCCCCCGCTCGGTGCCGGCCGACTTCAGCGCGGGCATTAGCTTGGAGAGCATTCTCCGCGGCAGCTTTCCGTCGCATTCCGGCGCCGCCTTGGCCATCGGCCCTCACGAAGGTGCCGTGGCCATTTTGACCAAAACCTAACGCGACCGAAACCTGCGCGGTGACATGCGGTTCCTGCGGCGGAAGATACGGGCGAAATACGCAGGGTCCTGGAATCCGCATTTATAGGCGACCTCCGCAACGGTCAAGGTGGTGTCCCGCAGGAGCGTTTTGGCCAACTCGATCCGGGCGGCATTGCGGTAGGCCGTCGGGGTGATGTCGAAAGTGGATCGGAACGCCCGGCAGACGTGGGCGTAGGTCAGGCCGGTGCGCCCCAGAGCGGTTTGGATTCCCTCATCGACCGCAAGGTTCGCATCGAGCACCGCTTTGGCTGACTGCGCCAGCCGGATGGCGGCGCCCGGCTTCGTCTCGGTCTCCTCGGCCGGTGCCACGAGCAGGACCGCCAGAAGTTCCAGGAAATTGCCGCGGGCGGAGGCGCGGCCGGCGGCCCCTCCCCGCTCCCAACGGTGGAAGAGGGTGCTGAGAAGGCCGGGGACCGGACCGTCCATCGAAAAATGACCACGACCGATGGATCTCGGCACGAACCGCGGGGCTGCCAGAAACACCCCTGGAGCCGGGCGGCGGGGCGCGTAGGACCAGACGGGATTGACTGCGGGTCGCAGGCGCGGAAGCCAGTCGAAATGAATGCAATGACGGAAGACCGCGCGTCGGCACCGTGTGCGATGAATCCGGTTGGGTGGAACAATCAGGTAATCGCCCGCCTGCAGATGGTGGCACTCCACCTCGATTTCCACCTCGCACGCTCCCTTCGTCACGAGCACCAGTTCGTGATCATGAAGATAACGTTCCGGTTCAATCATCCCGGCGCCCCACGCCCCGCGCCAAAGGACGCGCAGGGAGGGGCCAACTTTGTCGATCCAATGGGAGGGCACACATTCTGCATACGTCATTTTTGTCCACAGGAAATCATTTTTGTCCGGTTTACCATCCCACCACGAACACGGACTCTTGGCCTATGGCGACGCCTGCGGTTCACCCCCGGAGAAGACAAGCGAAGACCGCTGAGGTCGCACGGCGCACGGCGGAGGTTCCTTGGTATCGGCAATGCTACCGGCGTCTGCTGGTCGATATTCACATTCCCGAATGGGACGAGGCGTTCCTCTCGCAACTCGACGCAGAGCGCTACGTGGAAACCATCGCCGAGAGCCGGGCCCGGGGAATCATGCTCTACTGCAATTCCCACGTAGGCCTTGCGCTTTATCCGTCCCAAGTCGGGCCGCGACACCGCGTGGTGCAGCACGGCGATTTCGTCGGGGACGTGCTGAAGGCGGCGCGGAAGCGGGGCCTGCAGGTCGTCGCCTACTACAGCGCGGTCTACAACAATGCGGCGTTTCTGGCGCATCCAGATTGGCGGATCCGGCCGCTCCAAGGCGAGGTGGTCTATGAGGCAAGCCGCTACGGGACCTGCTGCCCCAACTCCCCCTACAGCGAATTTGCCACCCGCCAGACGGCCGAATTCTGCAGCCTATACGAGTTTGACGGCGTGTTTTTCGACATGCTTTTCTGGCCTTACGTCTGCTATTGCCCGCACTGCGAAAGGAGATTCTGGCGGGAGGACGGCACCAAGCTTCCCCCGGTCATCAACTGGCACGATCCGGTTTGGATGGCCTTCCAGCGAGCGAGGGAGCGGTGGATGGGCGGGTTGGCGGAGAAATTGACCGCGACGGTTCGCGAGCTGAGGCCGTCGATGAGCGTGACCCACCAAATGAGCCCGGTCTTGCACGGTTGGCGCACGGCCATGCCTTACGCGTTAACCGAGCACTGCGACTATGCGAGCGGCGACTTCTATGGCCCGCCAATCCAGCAGAGCGTCGTCTGCAAGATTTTCGAGGCCATCAGCAAGAGAAAGCCGTTCGAGTTTATGACATCGCGGTGCGTGAACCTTTGGGATCACGTCACCACCAAGGACGAGACCGAGATGGCGATGCAGGCGTTCCTTGCCCCGGCACATGCCGCCGCCTTCATGTTCATCGATGCGATCGACCCCGTCGGCACTCTCAGCCGCGACGTGCACGAGAGGATCGGCGGCGTTTTCGAGCAACTCGAACCCTACGAGCCTTTCCTCGGCGGGGAACTGGCGGCCGAGGTGGCCATCTACGTGAGTTCCGAATCCCGCTTCGACTTCCGCGAGAACGACACTCCCGTCGGCGCCAGCTCGAGAAGGGCGGACAACATGACCTCCGAGGCCGGCATGCCACACATGGCCGCAGTCTTTGGTGCCGCCCGCAGCCTGCAGGAATCGCACATTCCCTACGCCGTGGTGACGAACCTGGATCTGGACAGGCTCAAGAACTACCGCGTTGTTCTGCTCCCGGATGTGCTCGTGATGTCAGACGACGAGATCGAGGCCCTGCGTGACTTTGTCGCATCGGGAGGAAGCCTTTATGCCAGCGGGCATTCGAGCCTCGTCGCCGGGAGCGGCGTGCCCCGCAATGACTTCGGCTTGGCTGACGTTTTTGGGGTCTCAGCGACGGACATGATGGATGACCGTATGGCCTTCGTTAGCCCGACACATTGCTGGATGCAAAATGCGGCGATGCCCCAGACGCACCTGATCCACCGCGGCGGGTGGATTCCCGTGAAGGTCACTTCCGCGCAGAAGCTGGCCGACCTGACGCTGCCGTGGTGCGATGAGGCCGCCGGGACCGTGCTGCGCCCGTCATTCGCCAGTATCCACAGCAGCCCGCCGGGGCCGAAGGCACTCCAGCCGGCCATCACATGGAAACGGCACGGCGAGGGTTGGGTCTGTTACTCGGCCGCACCCATCGAGGCCGGAGCCGCCGCAGTAAACCGACGCATGGTGGCGGAAATCGTGCGCCGCCTGCACGCCGGAACGCTTCCCGTGACAGCCGATGCCCCTCCCTCCATCGAGATCACGGCGTATGACAAGAAGGACCAAAAGCGTCTGAACATCAGTTTGGTCTCGCTGCGCCAGCAGGAGGAACCGGTGGCCTGCTCCGGTTCCGTGCGTGTGCGGCTGGGAAAGGAACGGCGCATCGTGGGCGTGAAACGGCTTCCGGGACGCGAACCGCAACCGGTGCGGCGCATTCCCGGCGGAATCGAATTCTTCTTCGACGACCTACGCATTTTCTCCCTCTACGAAATCCAATACCGCTGACATGAAAAGCCTCGTCCTCTCCTCGCTTGCCCTCAACCAGGGCCAGGGTGTCCTCCGGCTCTCGCCCACCTGGGTGCCCCGGTCCTTCTGCATTCCGGGACGCCGGATCAAGCTGCACCCTGACGACTACTATGCGCTGGGAGGAGAGCGGGGCGGGATTGACGAGCGATGGCTCTCCTCCACCACACCAGCCGACAACGGTCCCCTCACGGCACCCGACGAGGGCTTGAGCCACATCGTGATGCAGGACGGATCAACCACCAGGACACTGCTGCTACGCGAGGCGGTAGCCGAGTTGGGGGCTGAGTTGATCGGCGAGCGTCTGTGGGCTGAGCACGGGATGTGGCCGATGTATTCCAAGTTTTTCGACAACCAAGGCGCCCTGCCCCATCATGTTCACCACCGCGACTGCCACGCCCGGCTGGTGGGCCAACTGGGCAAACCCGAGGCGTATTTTTTCCCACCGCAGCTGAACAACCACGGGGGTGCTTTCCCCTACACTTTCTTCGGCTTCGAGCCGGGAACAACAAAGGATCAGGTGCGCGCAGCCCTCGTCAATTTCACTCAGGGCGACAACCACATCACCGACCTCTCGAAGGCATACCGTCTCGCTCCCGGAACGGGCTGGGACGTGCCGCCGGGGATTCTGCATGCTCCCGGCAGCCTCTGCACATACGAACCGCAGCGCAGTTCCGACGTCTATGCGATGTATCAGTCTCTTGTCGGCAACCAGGTGGTTCCTGAGAGCCTCTTGTGGAAAGACTGTCCGGAAGACCGCAAGGGCGACTTCGACTACCTCATCGAAGTTCTCGATTGGGAAGCCAACGTGGACGCCCACTTCGCCGAGCACCATTTTATGGCGCCCAAGCCCGCCCGGCCAGAGAATGAGATGATCGGCTTCCGGGAAAACTGGATCTGCTACCTCTCGGAGGCCTACAGCGCGAAGGAACTGACCGTGAATCCAGGAGCCAGCGTCACCATCAAGGACGCGGGCGCCTACGGAATGATCCTGCTCCAAGGTCATGGACGTCTCGGCTGCTGGGCCATCGATACACCCGCTCTCATCCGCTTCGGCCAGCACACCTCAGACGAATTCTTTGTCTCCGAGAAGGCCGCCCGGAAGGGAGTCCTCATCGAAAATCACTCGCAGACGGATCCGCTCGTCATGCTGAAACATTTCGGTCCGCAAAATCCGGATCTGACGACCGCATGAAAGCAACGCAACGAAGCAGGCAACAGGCGCAGGTGGAGGCATACACGACCTTGACACCGGTGGACACGGGGGGTCTGACCTGCGTCATGAATGGACCCACGAACCGCACCGACCAATAATCAATCGATGAAAACCTCCGCCAAACTCCCCCCACGGCTCCCGCGAGTCGCCCGTTTTGAACGTCTGGCCTACGGCCTGTTCCTCCATTGGGGCCTATACTCCCAGCTTGGTTGTGGAGAATGGGTCAAGTTCAACCGACCGATTCCGCGGCGCGACTACAACCGGCTGGCAAAGACCTTCACGGCTGAGGACTTTGATGCGGTCGCTTGGGCACGGCTGGCACGGTCCGCCGGCATGCGCTACATCACTCTGACCACACGCCATCACGAGGGCTTCTCCCTCTACGACACGCGTGGGCTCTCGACCTTTGATGCTCCCCATTCTCCGGCCGGACGCGACCTCGTCGCCGAGTTCGTTGCGGCTTGCCGCGCCGAGCAGATCGTTCCCTTTTTCTACCACACGACCATAGACTGGCAATGGTGGCCCGAGCCCAGTCGGCCTCCATCGAAGGACGGCGGGTCGCGCTTCAGCGAATACCTCGACTACCTCCACGCCTCCGTCGAACTGCTCTGCACCCGCTACGGCCCGATCGGCGGCTTGTGGTTTGACGGCAACTGGGCGCATCCGCAGGCTGATTGGAAGGAGGACCGGCTCTACGCCATGATCCGCAGGCATCAGCCCGACGCTCTCATCATCAACAACACCGGACTGGACGCCCCCGGTGTAGCGGGTCACCCCGAAATCGACAGCACCACATTTGAGCAGGGCTTGCCCACGGCACCAGACCGTCGCGGGCAGAGGAAGCATCTCGCCGGCGAGATGTGTCAAACGATGAATGCTCACTGGGGCATAGGGCGCAACGACTTCAGCTATCTCTCGGTGCCCGCCATCATCCAGAACCTCGCGCTCTCCCGCAAAGCCGGCGCAAATTACCTTCTCAACATCGGCCCGACGGCCCAAGGCGGGATTCCAGAATACGAGGCGGCGGCCCTGCGTCGCGTGGGTGACTGGGTTCATCCTCTCGAGTCGATTCTCTCCCAAGGCATTCCGGTGCCGGAGACAGACTGTCAGGGCAGAGACTTTGTCCTGCGCGTGGGAAACCGTCATTACTACTTCGCTTTTGAACTTCCCATCCGAGGCAACGAACACGTGACAGTTTCCACGGGCCGCGCCGGGCCGCGAGCCGTGAACGGATACAGGCGCCGCATCCGCACGATCCGGTGGCTCGACAACAAGGAGGAACTTCGTTTCGCCCAGAACGTCCGCGATGGCCTGCTCACGCTGGACTGCACCGCCCAACCCTACGGGACACAGCTCGTCGTGCGAGTGGCGGAAATTTCATGAACATCCATCCGCTACGACGGGACCGTCAGGCGGAAGCATGTGCCCGCTTCGGACGGTGGTGGACCTCCGCCGCTTATGTCACCGCTTTTCAATTCAGCTTGTGGCTGCTGCTGATCACCTCTGGCTCGGGCCAAGTCGCGACAAAGCAAGCCGGTCCAATGGAGAAAACTTGGAACTTTCAAGACGAAGCGAGGACGCCGGATGCTTGGAACGGAATCTCCGTCAGCAAGAATCCCGAGGTGCGCACGCCGGATGGAGAGTCCACGTTCAGGATGACCGCGCAGGTCGCCAGCAGCGAGCTGGAGTGGCCCGCGTTCATCAATTGCTGGACAAATCTCCGCGAGGTCCAGCCCGGGTCGGAAGCGCATGTGTCCTTCTGGCTGCGCGGACCAAAGGGAACGACGGTGGACGTCGGAGCCGTGTCAGAACGGCATTTCAGCCTATGTGAAAGGCGCTCCCTCCCGCAGACCGGCGAGTGGCAGAAAGCCGACCTCGTCCTGCCTCTGCGCCACCAGGAGGGTTTGCGCTGGGTGGCCTTGCCCAGAATTACCCTCCGCCAGGCCAAAGCCGGCGAGACCATCGAAATCGGTCCGGTCCACGTGAACATCATTCCCCCACCCCGCCCGTGAAGCTCACGACCACCATCTTTCTCATCCTCGCTTGCGGCCTTGCGCATGGGCTCACCCAGTCGCCAGCCGACAACCGCAAGTGGACTCCGCTGGACACCGGCTCGCTCTACGTGAGGCCGGGCACAGCGCTTGATTTCAGCCCGTTCGCCGAGCCGGGGCCGGCCGGCGCCAGGGGACGTGTGATCGTGAATGATCAGGGTGAGTTGGCCTTCGCCTCGCAACCGGACAAGGAAGTGCGGTTCATGTCCGTCGCTCATGTTCCACCCTACGCGCTGAGGCAGTGGTCGGACGGGGATGTGGAGGATTACGCCGACGCCGTCGTCCGGCAGGGCTACAACATGGTGCGCTTTCATATCTTCGACGAGTTTCTCGGCGGCAGTGAAATGGGACCGCAACTGACGAAACGTAAATCGGTCCGCTACAAACTGCCGGAGCAACCGGAGGACCTCCATTACGATGAGCGCGCCCTCGACCGGCTGCTGCGCCTGCTGGCCGCCCTCAAAGAGCGTGGCGTGTATTGGAACGTGGATCTGATGACATCCTACATCGGTTTCTCCAACACCGAGCGCCACTACACGCAGCACATGGGAGGCTTCAACACCAAGGTGCAGATGTTCGTTAATCCGAACTTCCGCGCCAACTGGAAGGCCGGGGTGGCGAAGCTGCTTGGCACGATCAACCCATACACGGGGATGAGCCTGAAGGACGACCCCGCGCTGGCCCTTGTTTCCTGCCTCAACGAGCAGGACATCCTCCTGCGCGAGCGGGACTACGGGAACGAGCTCGACCCCTCATGGCACGCCTACCTGGAGGCGAAATACGGGAGCTACGAGAAGGTCCGCGAGGCGTGGGGCGGAGTCTGCGGCGACGCGAAACTTCCGGAGACCGGCCAGATCAGTGATCTACCGCCCATCAGCAAGGAGGCTCTCGCCGACACACCCGCTGGTCGGGACATGGCCTGGTGTTGCGGAGAGATGGAAGTCGAAATGTCGCTATTCTTCCTCGATGCCCTAAGGGAACTGGGGTTTCCCGGCTTGGTTTCCAACTGGAATATGCGGGTCCACATTGGCACGTCCCGCGCCCGCGCCCTTTTCCCCGTGGTGACAATGAACACTTACCACGCCCACCCGCTTTACGGGGAACGGACAATCGTGGATCCGTCCAGCGCGCTCAGCGGTGGAGGCACGAGCTTCAAACACATTTCGACCTCACGACTCCTTGATCGGCCCTTCGTCAACACGGAGATGGGGATCGTCTTTTGGAACCCCTACCGCCACGAACAAGGACTGCTCTTCGGCGCGGGGGCCGCCCTGCAGGGATGGAGCGCGCTGACGGCCTTCTGCCAGCAGGTCGTGGATGCGGGCGACCCGCTGAAGTGTTTCAACACTGGCGCAGATCCCGTCATCCGCGCCGCGGAACTCGTGGAAGCCTTCGCCTTCCGCAGAAGGGATGTCGCCACCTCTACCCACGCCATCGAGATCCCGTTGAGCGATGAATTCATCGCGTCCGGAAACGCGATGGTCGGCATCGACGACGAACTCTCCCGGTTGTGGCCGCTCTGCCGCATCGGCGTGACCTACGGGAAACCGTTGTCCCCGATTCCAAAAGGACTGTCCGTCTCGCCGGACAAGACATCGCAGATCGGCGGCAGCCTCATGTTTTCCACCGTCGAAGCCGCAACTTCCGTGGAACGCATGAGCGCCATTGTCAACGAACTCCGCCGCCTGAAAGTCCTCGGCCCGGAGAACAAGTCCGACCCCGCGGCTGGAATTCTGCAGAGCGACACGCAGCAGATCACCATCGACACATCATCGGGAGGCGAGATGAAAGTCGTGACACCGAAGCTCGAAGGGGCCGTGCTAAACCAGCGTGGAGCCATCGACCTTGATGCCGTCCGCATCCGTCGCTGCTCGGTCCCGGCCAGCGTGACGGTGGTTTCCATTGATGGAGACAAGGACCTCCGCTCCGCCAAGCGGCTGCTGCTCGTTTTCTCCACGGATGCACGAAACACGGGGATGAAGTTCGCCGACGCCAGGGAGAGCGAGATCACAGACTGGGGAGCGCTCCCGGTCGTCGTCCGTGCCGGCCAACTCTCCGTCGGGATCGCACGCAATGAACCCGACCAGCAGGCGGTCGCTTACGCCCTCAAGCTCAATGGCGAGCGCGCGGGCAAAATCCCCATCCGGTCGGTGGGCACCCGCTGGGAGTTGGATATCAACACAGCCCAGCCCGGCCCGGCGGGTCCCACCCCATTCTACGAGATCGTCTGGTTGCCCTCCACGCCACCGCCGGAGAAGGAGGCGAATGAGTAGCGCACACCATGTCGCCAAGAGCGACCGCATACCACTCCTGCAGAAAGTCGCCTTTGGTGCGGGTGGGTGCACCGACTTTTTCGCCACCGGTTTGGCTATCGGCGTGCTCTGGATGCCCTACTTCAACATCGGCCTGGGCCTCAACCCGGCCAAACTTGGCTTGGTGCTGATGGTTTTCCAAATCTGGAACGCCGTGATGGATCCGGTGATGGGAAACCTCTCCGACAACCTGCGCACACCATGGGGACGCAGGCGCCCGATGATCTTCGCCGGAGCCGTTCTCACCGCGGCCGTTTATCCCTGGATCTGGCGCCCTCCGACCGAGTGGGGGGAGACCGGGATGATTCTGTATCTCGTCGCCGTGGGCCTCGTCTTCTACAGCTGTTTTTCGTGCTGGGCCATGCCCTACTACGGCCTGCAGCTTGAACTGACCCCGAACTACGATGAGCGCACCCGCCTGGCCGCGTGGATGACCTTCTTCAGCAAGATCAGCGGACTGCTGGGCGGTTGGGCCATGGCCATCGTGGCTGGACCTTGGTTCACCGATGTGGCCACCGGAAAGCCCGACATCGTCGCGGGGATGAAGACGTGCAGTTGGTTCATCGCGGGCCTCATCCTGATCTTCGGCCTCCTCCCGGCGCTGTTCGTGCGCGAGCGCTATTACGAGTCCGAGACGAAAAACCAGGCACGCGATCCGTTCTGGCAGAGCATCCGTGAGTCAGCCCGCTGCCAGCCGCTCTGGCTGCTCATCGGAGTTTCTTTCTTCCTCGTTGTTGGAACCTTTTCGGTCAACAGCATCGGCCAATACGTCAACATCTACTACGTCTGCCACGGGGATCTCGCGAAGGCGTCCATCATCACCGGCTGGAAAGGCAGCGTGCTCGTGGCCGCGGGAATCCTCTGTATCCCGCTCTACACCTGGCTGGGTGAACGCTACGACAAGAAGGCCGTGGTCGCATGGATGCTTGGTTTGAGCATTTTCGGTCACGGACTCAACTACTTCCTCATGACTCCGGATCACCCCTACCTGCAGATCATCCCCGGCATTTTCGAATCGTGCGCCATCGCTGCCGTTTGGCTCTTTGTTCCCTCGATGAAGGCGGACGTTGCAGACTACGACGAACTGCATACTACCCGTCGGCGCGAGGGGGCGCTCAACGCTTTCTACTCGTGGTTCATTAAGGCGGCTCTGGCCTGCTCGATGGGACTCGGAGGCTTCGTGCTGAGCGTCTCAGGGTTCGACGCCAAGCGCACCGCAGATCAGCCGCCCGAGGTGTTGGGCAGCATGCTCCTGCTTTTTGTCGCGCTGCCGCTCGCTATCTGGGCGTGCGGGATGGCCTTCATCTTCGTTTACCCCCTGAACCGCGGACGGATGGCGCAGATCCGCTCGGAACTCGAGGCGCGACGCGGGGCCATTTAGGGTCGCTCCAACACCTGCCTACGAATGCATGTGAGAGCGACACACCCTGACCAAAGCTGCAGGGGGGCCGGCAGCGCCTGGAGCACAACCCACACCCAAGTAGCCATGACCAACACAATAGAACCTATCCCCAAACCCGCAGCTTCCCCGCTCAACATCGTAGTCTGGGGCGAATACCGCCACGAGAAGAAAAACCCGAAGGTGGGCGCACTCTATCCGCGGGGCATGCATGAAACGATTGCAGATTTTCTCCGCCGTGAGCCGGGGCTCGAAGTCGGCACGGCCTGGCTCGACCAGCCGGAGCATGGACTGACGGAAGCGCGGCTCGAGACCACCGATGTCCTCGTCTGGTGGGGCCACATGGCCCACGGCGAGGTTGACGACGAAGTTGCCGCCCGCGTGCAGCGCCGCGTGCTTGAGGGCATGGGGCTTATCGTTCTCCACTCCGGCCATTACGCGAAAATTTTCAAGCGCCTGATGGGCACCACGTGCTCACTCAAATGGCGCGAGTCGACCGACAAGGAGAGGATCTGGAATGTCGCCCCGCACCACCCGATCACGGCCGGACTGGGCGAGTTTTTCGAGCTGCCGTCCGAAGAGATGTATGGCGAGCCCTTTGGCATTCCGACGCCGGACGAACTCATCTTCATCTCCTGGTTCACCGGCGGGGAAGTCTTCCGCAGCGGGGCGACCTGGCAGCGCGGCAGTGGACGCGTGTTCTATTTTCGTCCGGGACACGAAACCTATCCAACCTACCACGACGCCAACGTCCAGCGCGTCATCACCAACGCGGTTCATTGGGCGCGGCCGACGGCCTGCCATCCGGACTCATGCCTGAACTCCCCACCGCTCGAACCTTTGCCCGCCGATCCCGAGCAGGCGGAGAGACCAACCGAGGGGTTCCGCTGATGCCAAAGCTCATTCGAGTGGCCATCGTTGGCACCGGTGGAATGGGAGCATGCCACGCGCAGGAGTTCTCCCGGATCCCCGGCGTCAGAATCGCGGCGGTGTGTGACGTCGACGAAAAGCGGGCCCGCGAGTTCGCCGACCGTCATGCACCCGGAGCGGATGTCTTCACCGACGTAGCCCGACTGCTCCGCGAAGCCTCCATTGATGCGGTTTCCATTGTGACGCCGGATCATCTTCACGCTCCGCTCTCGCTCCTGGCCCTCGCCGCGGGCCGGCACGTGCTTTGCGAAAAGCCGTTGGCGACCAATCATGCCGACGCCAAGCGCATGGTCGCGGCCGCGAAGAAGGCCGGAGCGATCAACATGGTCAACTTCAGCTACCGGAACGCTCCCGCCCTGCAAAAAGCGGCGCAGCTTGTCCGGTCCGGACGGCTCGGAGAGATTGTGCACGTCGAGGCCAGCTATTTGCAAAGCTGGCTGCCGTCGAAAGTTTGGGGTGACTGGAAAAAGAACCCGACCTGGCTGTGGCGGCTTTCGAGCAAGCACGGCAGCCGCGGCGTGCTCGGGGACATCGGGGTGCACATCCTCGACTTTGCTTCGTTCCCGGTCGGTCCGATCCGGTCGGTCCAGGCGAGGCTGAAAACTTTCGACCAACTCAAAGGCCACCGCCGCGGGGAGTATCCGCTCGATGCCAATGATTCCGCCCTGATGCAGGTCGAGTTTTCCAACGGGGCTCTCGGGGTCATCCACACAACCCGCTGGGCCACCGGGCATGCCAACTCGCTTGCACTGGCAATCCACGGCACCAAAGGAGCACTCCGCATAGATCTCGATCGCAGCACGGACGAGGTGCAAGTGTGCCTCGGCCCGGACATTCATCATCCCACGTGGAAAACCGTGAAAGCCCAACCCAGCCCGAGCATCTACCAGCGGTTCATTGCGGCCATCCGATCCGGCAAGGCGGGTGATCCCGACTTCGCGCGTGGGGCAGAAATTCAGAAAGTGCTGGACCGGTGCTTTGACTCCGATCGCGCGGGACGCGCCATGCGGGTGTGAGCCCGCCAAGCCTCATGGCCTGTTGGCTGCGCATGGGTGCGTCAGGCTTCCGCGAGGACAGAACGCTTCGCCCAATCGCCACAAGGCGTGCCTTTGTCACCATTTTGTCACACCAAGAAAAAAGCCCGGAAAATCCGGGCTGGTGAATCCAACTTAAGGCGTTGGTGAAGAGTTGGTTGCGGGGGCGGGATTTGAACCCGCGACCTTCAGGTTATGAGTATGTCTAACATGTTGCCGATCATGCGCTTGCATTCCATTGGATGTTGATTTGTGCCGAGTTGTGCCGCTCCTCGGCACCACATCGCAACACCCCACCGGCACAAAGCGGAACAACTCGGCAGGATGGTTGTCACCATTTGTCACCATCTGGGAACTTACTCCCAATCAGCTTTCAGGAAAATGGATAGACTTAGCATCACATACGCACATGTGTGGCCATGTCTATCCAGCCTTGGCCGACGATGACCAGAGCAGCATCAGCGGCTGAAGTTGCCCCCAGTTGCGGCACGCATCAGGGATCAGGCACGACTAGCCTCATGCCGTCCCCCATGGCGTCGGCTGGGGCGGCGAACGCATGGCAGTCGTCAAGTTTCCGCACCGCCTGACCGTAGTCGGAAAAATCCACCGCCGCCGTGAACCTCTGGGCGTAATCCATGACCGAGATGATGGCGCTCGGTCGTTGATTGTGGGTCAGGGCGCGCAGGGCTTGGAGGTATTCGGTGCGGAAGACACTCGGGATGATGATACGCTCGAGACCGGCCCGGCAGAGCTCGGCATTCATCATCACGCGCGCCACCCGTCCGTTGCCATCGGCAAAAGGATGGACCTCGGCCACGAGAAACATGGCGTAGATGGCACGGGCGAGCGGATGCGGCAGAGCAGGCAGCAAGGCGAACCCCCGGCGCAACGTTCCCGAAACAAGATCAGGCTCGACGAAAAGCGAATCACCCGCGCGGTTGTTGGCCGACTTGAACTGCCCCGGAGATTTCTCAGGACGGTTGCCCATGATGACGGCATGGCGATGCCGGAGCAGATGAAGAAATTCCTCGGCGGTGTCCGCCGTGCGTCTCATCTCCGCGGCGTCCGACACCACCCGGAATGTCCCCAGAACATCGTGTGCGTCGCCCGGTCGCCCGGCAGGAATCCGCCCCTCGTAGACGATCGAGTAGGCCTCGCCGACCTCGAATTCCGTGCCCTCGATGAAGTTGGAAAAGTAGCTCTCGAAGAACGGGAGAAAGGCGTTGTCCGTCCGGGCTGCGCGCTCAGGGAACGGATGCACGGCCAACGCCGCGCGCAGCGACTCGAAAAGCTCCAGGCGCTCCATGTCATAGCCCTCTCCGCGCGATCGGGCCTGACCCGGTTCCGTCCTCAAACGCGCCTCGCGTGTGCCAAGCAGCGCGCCGATCAACGTCGAGAGTTCCTCGGCCCGTTCGATCAATCCAAGTTGCCCGGCCAGTTCGCGGGCCTGGTCCCGCAACCGGTTGAGAACTACCTCGCCACCCTGCCGAAGCAGCCTTTCAAGAAACAGTTCGATCTCGCCGCGGGTCAGCGTTGCGGAGATGTGACTGCGCCTGCGACTCGGACGCAAATTGTCGAGCAGCGCCCGTGCCTGCGACGACATCCACAAGCCGTCGAGAAAAGGCATATCGTAGCCCTTGACCGGCGGAGGTCCATGTCTTGGGCGGAAGGTGAGCCCCGGCAACGAGAGGTCGGTCGTCCGTCGATCCGTGACCAAAAATACCGATCCGTCCGCAGCAGGCTTCTGCTCCAAAGCCGTGCGATCGGCAATCAAGGCACCCGGAAACAGCGCGCCAGCCAGCGCCCAGCAATGCGCTCGGACGATTTTCTCCGGTGCATCTTGAAGATTGGAGGTGTAGATCTTGGGAGCCAGTCGCCGCAGCCGACCGGCTTGAACAGCACGATGGATCGCCACACGGTTGGCGGTCGTCGAGACAAGGACTTGGTCAGAGTGATCGGGCAACGAGATCTTGTTTAGGCGCTCCATCTAAGGCCGGAATGTAACAGGAGGCGGCTTAGAGCGCCAGAAATGAAACACCACCTTCATTAAGAGCCGCCCTCTCTCGGGAGCAAACACCAGCTTTCTCGGGATTGACACCACGCGGCAGGAATGGACACACCATTACCCCTCCCGGCACAAACTGCCATCGATCATCCCGAGGAGCACCTGTGGAAAGCCGACGACCTCGCCCGCTACCTCGGCTGCAGCGTGCGGGAGGTCCGCAACCTGCGCTACGCGGGTCTTCCCACAATCAAGTTCCGACACTTGATCCGCTTCGAGCCGGAGTTGGTGAAGGCTTGGTTGCGCGAGCAGCGGTAGCAGCGCCGGCGGTTTCCTGTCATTACGTAATAGGGGTATTCACTTGACTCAACCAATCTCACTGAGCGCCTCATACGTGCCACCATCTCCAGCGGCAGGAAGATTTCAAGGTGCGGGCGAAATAGGCCGAGTGGCGACCCACGCAAGCGCATTCTTGGGCGTTTCCGGCTTGTATCCGACAAAAGCTCGGTTGAGTAAAGTGCATAGGCCTATTACGTAATGACAGGAGGCTCAGGCCGGATGGCGAACCATGCGGCGGCCTGCTCCTCGGTGGCCAACTCGCGGTAGTGCTTGAAGATGACCGCAGGCGAGTTGCCGGCCTCCAGAGCCACCTCGTTGGCGTTCTTCACCTTCGCGATGCGGTAGCTGATGAAGGAATGCCGCAGCACGTTGTGCGGCCATCTGATCCCCAACCGCCGGGCGAGGCAGGTCACCTTCCGGTAGGTTTCTGCACTCGGAACCACGATCCCCTCACCCACGTGCGGCAGAAGCCACGCACGCAGGTTGGCGCTCACGGGAACAATCCGCCGCGACGCGGTCTTGGCCTGACCGGCCAGCGATCCGAGCGAGCCCCGCATTCGATTCTTACGACCGGGCGGATATACGCGCGGCCGGTGATTTCACCGAGGGCCGTCGGGTAGGTGAAGAGCAATGTCTGTTCATCCTCCGGGT
>Ga0247839_1002264_pt1 | contig 29494 bp, 34 predicted proteins | sample LaCruzMarch2015__6_FD_192405 | JGI IMG/M metagenome (GOLD analysis project Ga0247839, IMG submission 192405) | Freshwater microbial communities from meromictic Lake La Cruz, Castile-La Mancha, Spain - LaCruzMarch2015_16m | ecosystem: Environmental > Aquatic > Freshwater > Lake | place: Spain... | reverse complement strand
CTATCGGTTCAAATATTTCTCACGCGAAATCGACCCCAGCGGATCGATGTCGTTACCAACCGTAGATCAGTATCAGGCGGCTGTGGCGTCTTGGTGTCCGCGGCCCAGGACCGCGCCAATCTGAAATAGGCGCTCTCGATCTGCGGCGGACAGCGCGCTCAAGGTTGCGGCTTCTGCATCGGTCAGTTTCTGCGGGACCATGCAGCCTTGCCCTGTGGCAAGCCAAGTCCAGTCCACACCAAGCTTTATCGCAAGCTCGATCAGTCCCTCAGGGGTTGGAAGTTTGTCGCCGGAAAGGTAGTTCCCGGCATGTCGCTCGGTCACTCCCGTTGCCTCGCTCAGGTATTTCTTGCGCTCGGGTGGGCGCGTACTGACCTTTGCATGGTCAAGGGCAGCGGCAAGCCTGGCGGCAAAAAGTTTCTTCGTGTCCATGCTCCAAGCTTGACCGTGGGGAGGGGAACTATCAGCCGCTTGACAACCAGAACTATCGGTTCCATGCTTGGCGGCATGAACACAAATTCCAACCCAATTACTGAGGCAATCGACGCAGCCGGGTCCGGCCCAAAGCTGGCAAAGCGACTGGGTGGGATCTCCGCGCGGGCGATCTACAAGTGGCGGGCGAGATGGGATGCCGGGATCGTGTCGGCGGTGCCGTCGACTCGGGTTAAAGCGCTGTCCGAAGCGACCGGGATTCCTAACCATCGTTTTCGTCCTGACTTGTGGACACCAGCGCAAGGCGCCGTCACTGCGCACGACCGCCGCGCCGGTGACCAGCCCGAGTCCCAGGAGCGGGCGGCATGACGCATCGCCCGCCAAACCCTTTGATGTTCGCCGTAAGGCTGCGCATGAGCGCCGACAGCCTGGAACAACTGGCCGCGGACATGGGCCGGCTTCCGTGCGACCCCTGGCTAAAGCACGCCACCGAGTTGCAGGGCGCGGTGACCGTGATGCGCGAGTGGGCGTCCGCCATCGAGGACGAGCAGTTCGCATGAGCGCGCTTGGCGCAGATGTCTGCCGGTGCCTGGGCGTGAAGTGCGGCAGTGAGCGCGTGGGCTGCCTGCGCTTCTCGGATCGCGATATCGACCCCCTGAAGACGCCCTGGGCGAGCACCCTGCGCCCGCACCCCCTGCCGCCCGCGGTCCCCTGCCCCAAGCGCATCCCCACGGCCCCGACCCCGGAGCGCACATGAGCGCAGCCTTGCTGAAACACCCGTATTGAAGAATCCATGAATCCCTTTGCCCTGCTTGCTTTCCCGAAACGCCTGATCGCGTGCCTAACGGCAATCGACCAGGCCCTGTTTGACATCAACCTGAGACTGATTTCTATGAGTGACCAACTGACCGAACTGACCGACCAGGTAAAAGCCATCGAAACCGTTGGCGATTCCGCCATTGCCCTACTGACCGGCCTGAAAGCCTCCCTGGACGAGGCCATCGCCAGCAATGACCCGGACGCCCTGGCCGCACTGTCTGAGCGTTTGGGATCCCAGACCGAGGAACTGTCCGCGGCGATCGTCGCCAACACCCCGGCCGCGTAGCCATGAACCAGCGCGGGGCGCTTGAGGAACTGCTGTCGGCACTGGCCGGGCAGCAAAAGCTACTGTTGCGCCTGATCGAATGTGACCCCCGGTGTCCCGCGCTCGTTGACCAATTGCGCATCTGCCAGGGCCGCATTGTGGAGGTGTCCGCCGCCCTGGTTGCGCTATCACTTTCGTCTCTCCCCTAGACGTGTTTCCCGGACGGGCGTCCAAACCCCGTCTCGGGTTTTTTCCACCCTTAACTTAGCGGTCCACCGCAATGAGCTTACCCAAGCCAGACCTGCACATTCGCCTCTCCGAGGACGCCTATGGGGTTCTTGCGCTGCTGGCGGACGTGCACCAGAAGCCGAAATCCGTGGTGGCCGAACTGATCCTGGAGGAAGCCCTGATGGGGCGCGGCCATGTCATCAAGGTAGCCGCTCGCCGGGCGGTCAAGGCGGGTCTGATGGGGAGCCATCGGGATGAGTAGGCAGATACCCCAGGCCCAGAGGAAGCGGGCGCCGGACCTGGAGGTGGAACAGATGCGACTGCTGGCGGCGCTGGGGGCCTTGGCGCTGGTGCCGCTGGCGATGGCGGTCGCGATCCTGCTGCTATCGGCGCTTGCGTAGATCCATCATGGGCCGAACCTCATGGAACGATGCGGAGGATGATGCGCTGCAAGGGCTGCCAATGGCCGCGCAACTTCTCTACCTGCGCGGGTTGCGCCGGTACATGGACTACACGACAGGGATCGTTGGAAAGCCCCGCAAGGTTTCATGGCAAGGGCTCGGCGAGGTTCTGGAGGTTGAAGCGCACCAGGGCATGGGCGGCGAGCGATTCACGAAGGGGCAACTGCGGCGCTTGGTGGAATGGCTGGTGAAACGGGGGCTTGTAGAGGACCGCGACGGCGGTGCGTCACTGCTTTTTTTTCTACCTTTAGCCGACCTGGATGATTCCGACCAAAAAAAAGCCGTACCCAAGCCGTACCCAAGCCGTACCACCAAAGCCGAACCACAAGAAAGAGTCGTATCTATATGCTCTGCAACACAAAAACCTGAGTCGAATGGAATAAGCCGTACCCAAGCCGTACCACCTGATTTCGAAAAAGCCGTACCACATCCGGGATCCGGTATCCGGGAAGAAGAACAGAGCAGTCCTGAGAGGGAGAGAGGCAAAACCGTTGCGCGCGGGGCGCGCCTCTCGCTCTCTGTCATTCCCGACGATTGGCTGTTATTCGCCAAGGCCGAGCGGCCGGACCTGGATGCTCAGCGGACCTGGGAGATATTCCGGGACCACTGGGCCGGGATACCGGGGCAGAAGGGATGCAAGACGGACTGGTTCGCCACCTGGCGCAACTGGGTAAGACGCGAAGACAACCACAACCACAACCACGGAGCAAACAATGGCCCCCATCGCGAATCTTCTGCCGCCCGGTGGAACCGGCTCAACGACATGCCTCTCGCCGACCTCGCCGAACTGTGCCGAGAACGCGCCGACGGACCGCGCGAAGAACGAGTTGTTATTGGCGAAGTTGTTTCGGGCAATGGCGGCTGAGTTTGGCGGGCGCTGGCAGTCGCAAGCCCCGACGCCGGAGGCCCTTGCCGCGCTCAAAATCGAGTGGGGGCCGAAAGTCGCAGACCTGACCCCGGAGGAAATCCGTCGCGGGTTAGATGCGATGCCGGTCGGTGAAGGCGCCTGGCCCCCGGGCCCCAGGGCATTCCGCAAGCTCTGCCGGCCGGTGGACACCAGCGCAACCCTGGCGTGCGAGGCGCATCGGCTGTACCTACCTGCTCCGGCGCGGTCCCGTGAAGAGCGCGAAGCTGCCAGGGTCGCGGCTCAGGCCCAACTGGCTGAGCTGCGGGAGAAGCTGCCCGCGGTTCCGGATCCGGAATCGGCGCAGGCGTTGCCTTGCGGGGTGCCGTCGCTGGCGGATCGCCGGGCTTTCATCGAGCGGAACCGGGACGCTCTGGTGGCTGCTGGTCTGGCCGCGGTCGCGGACATCGCCGATGCGCAGGACGGGGCAGCGGCATGAACGCAAAGACCATGCTGGGTCTAGCTGTCGTTTTCTCCGGTGGGTACCTGCATCCGCCATGGTTGCAGATGCAGATCGACCGTGGGACCGCCCGCAAGGTGCGAGCCAGCGGTACCGAGAACTGGCCGGACGCGCTTGAAGACCCAGACCGCCGCATCGCGCACCCCACGGTGCAGCGCATGGCGATCCTGGACTGCGCGGACCAGGCCACGCGCCCCGCTGACGCAGCCGACCGCCAAGACGAAGGGCACGACACCGGCGCGCCGGCCGATGCGTCAGAGGGCGTGCTAGGCCCTCCTGGGGAACCTCCCGATCCGGCCGATCTGTCTGCCGAGTGGGGTGGCTGCCATGGCTAGACCCTGCCGTCGCTATACCGTCGAGTTCGTGGGCACCGCTGCGCTCGCACCCATGGCCAGTCATCGCGGGATTTGGTCCGGCAGCCCGCGGCGGCGTATCGAGATCACTGCCGCCTCGGCCGTGCAAGCCTGTTGGCGCGCGGCCCTGCGCTGCGGCGGGGCCAAGCATGTCGTCGTGGGACGGGCGCTATGAGCGTAGATCTTCGCTCCGCTACCGAGCTGCCGCACGAAGACCGCTCCGGGCTGGATGACGAACTGCACTCCGGCTATCTGGCGCTGATTGGATTGCATCGTGAGTGCGCCGGGAGCTATCCGCCGGGGGCACAGCGCCAGTGGCATTTGCTGCGGGCCGCGGTCCTACACGATGACTTGCAGGAATGGGCGGACCTGCACGGGAAGATCATCACCCGGGCGGACATCCAGGATGGCGCAGCATGATGTCATGGGACGACTACGGCTTGACCCTTGCGGAGACCGTTGCGCGCAAGAGCAAAGACCCATCGACCAAATGCGGCTGCATCGTCCTGGACGAGCAGCACAGGTGGACCGGCGCGGCCGGCTACAACGGCTTCCCGCGCGGAGTCCCCGACGATGCCGACAAGCTCAAGGACCGTAACACCAAGCTCAATCTGGTCATTCACGCAGAGGAAAACGCCCTGCTGTTCGCGCGGCAGGACCTGCGCGGAGGGACGGCCTACGTGTGGCCGATGCCGCCGTGCTCCAGGTGCGCGGCGAAACTCGCTCAGGTCGGCATCGTGCGCGTCGTGACGCGCGCCCCGAGCGACGAGCAGCGCGAGCGTTGGGGCGAGAGCTTTGCATTGGCGCAGTGGGTCTATGAGCAGGCCGGCATTGAGTACATTGAGCATGAGTAGCCAGATACCACGGCAACGACGCCGCGCGGCGGGGGTGCGATCCCTGGCGGCAAGCATGTTGTTCCAAGCCCCGGTGGCGTCCCCGGATGCCTTTGCGCTGGTATCGCCCAAGGCCAAGACCACGCGGCCCCCCAGCGCCGCGGAGGAGACCCTGGCACTGCACATCCGCGCGGCGGGGTTGCCTGCTCCGGAGCGTGAGTTCGTGTTCCACCCGATCAGGAAATTTCGTCTGGACTTCGCGTGGCCGGAGCGGCGGATCGGGGTCGAAGTCCAGGGGCTGGGGCGAGGGGGCCGAATGGGCGGGCACCAGACCGCTGCCGGGATGCGCCGTGACTGCGAAAAGACGAATTTGGCAGATGCGATGGGCTGGCGGGTCTTGCTGTTCACCACGGGGCAAGTGCGCGACTTGAGCGCGATCAAAGTGCTGCAACAGGTATTCGGAGAACGGTGATGAGTGATAACGTAGTAGAGTTTCGGTCGATGAGCAATGCTGAGCGGATGCAGTTCATGCGCAATGCGTTCGAGGTCATCGAGGGCTACAAGCGCCAGCAAAAGGATATCGGCGAGGCGATCAAGGAAGCCAAGGACGCGGCCTGCATTCGGCTGAACATCGCCCCCAAGGCGTTCGACCTGACCGCCAAATACTGGAGCATGACGCCCGGTGAACGGATCGACCTGGATACTGCGCTGACCCTCGCGCAACAGGCGCTGGATGACTCCGGCACCGACGACATGTTCATCCACAGCAATGGGAAAAAAGGGCGCGAACCCGCATGACAGGAGAGGTCGATATCTCGCGCGAGCGGCTGTCCAAGGTGGAATTCTTGGCCAGGAAGACCGCCAGCACGGTGCATGATCACGAACGGCAGTTGACCGCGATGGATGGCCGCGTTACTGGCCTGGCCCATGCGCACGAGGCCACGCTGATCGCCGTGCGCGCGTCATCGGACGCAACTTCGTCGCTGGTGACGACGCTGAACAAGCTGGATAGCCGCGTGGATGAGTGGACCGCCACATTCTCAGGTCACCTGGTCGCGGACGAGCGGGCGCGGCGCTCGCTGCCGCGGATCGCCACAGCGTTGTGGATGTCGACGATTGCGATGATCGCCTGGGTCGGGAGCTTTTACGTGTCGGGGATCGAGGCCCTGGTGCGCCGGGTCCTGGCGATCGTTTTCGGTACCGCCTGATGGCTGTCCGCGTCGTCGTGGGGCCGCGGCGGTCCGCGTGTTTTGTGGTCGCGGTCGCGGAACCGCTGCTGATCCTGGCACAGGATGGCGGCAGGCCGACCAGATGACTGAGGGCAACATGACCAAGCGAACAGCGCCGATACAGGAACGCCCGGAGCGAAAGATCCCTGATGACCAGGTGGAGTTGATCCGCCGGGCGCGGTCGATCGGCGTGAGCTACACCGCGCTGATGGTGATCTGGGCTGCGCCGAAGTCGACCATCGAGAGCATTTGCACCGGCCGGAGACGCGCTGATGTAATGCACAGGGGTTGACGTGGCACTGACGCCAAAACAGGCCGCGTTTGTGCGCGAGTACCTGGTCGACCTTAACGCCACGCAGGCGGCGATTCGGGCGGGGTACAGCGCGAAGACGGCAAGCAGGATAGGTCCTGAGTTACTTGGAAAAACTTGTGTTCAGGATGCCATCGCAGTGGGGATCAAGGCGCGATCTGAGCGCGTGGAGATCACCGCCGACCAAGTGCTTAAGGAGTACGCAAGGATCGCCCTGTTTGATCCGCGCAAGCTGTTTGGCGCCGATGGGGCGCTGCTCGCTATCATCGACATAGACGACGACACTGCGGCGGCAATCGCCGGGATTGAGGTGATGTCCGTGGGCAACGCTGATGGTGTGGGGAAGGTAATCAAGATCAGGCTGGCGAGCAAGGTGGCTGCGCTCGACTCGGTAGCGCGGCACCTGGGGATGTTCGCAAAAGACTCGCTGAACGTTAACTTCTCCACTGATCTTGCCGAGCGAGTAGCCAGGGCGAAGGCCAGGAAGCGCGGTGAATGATCCTCAAGCCGAGATAGAGGACCTTGTTGCGGAATGTGAGTGGGACCCGCTGGGATGGGTCAAGGCGGCTTACGAATGGGGGCGCGGCGAACTCGCAAGCCATGCGGGGCCGCGCCAGTGGCAAGCGGATGTGTTTGCGGACATCGCCCGGCACCTGGGGAATCCGGAGACGCGCTATCAACCCCTCATGTTGGCCTGTGCGTCAGGCCATGGCATCGGGAAATCTGCGGCTATCGGGATGCTCTGCAATTGGGCGCTGTCCACTTGCGACGACTGCAAGATTGTCGTGACCGCCAATACCGATAGCCAGTTGCAGAAGAAGACCGGCCCCGAGATTGGCAAGTGGTCTCGACTCTCCCTCACGGCGGAATGGTTTGACGCCCAGGCAACCAGCGTGGCCAGCAAGGACAAGGCGCACGCGCGCTCCTGGCGGGCCGACTTTGTGCCGTGGTCGGCGACCAATACCGAAGCGTTTGCCGGACTGCACAACCAGGGCAAGCGGATCGTGCTGATCTTCGACGAAGCCTCGGCGATCGATGATCGCGTGTGGGAGGTCGCGGAAGGGGCGCTGACCGATACCGAAACTGAAATCATCTGGATCGCGTTCGGGAACCCGACGCGCAACACCGGGCGATTCCGGGAGTGTTTCCGGAAGTTCAAGCATCGCTGGCTGTGTCGCCAGATCGACAGCCGCACAGTGGAAGGGACCAACAAGGACCAGATCGCCAAGTGGGCGGCCGATTACGGCGAAGAGTCTGACTTCTTCAAGGTCCGGGTGCGGGGCCTGTTCCCCTCGCTGTCCGCGCGCCAGTACATCGCCGAGGCCGATGTGACGGCGGCCTACGGGCGCGAGCTCAAGCCCGAGCAGTACTGCTTCGCCCCGAAAATCCTGACCGTAGATCCCGCCTGGGAAGGTGACGATGAGTTTGTCATCGGGCTGCGGCAGGGCCTGGTGTTTCGCGTGCTGCACCGCATGGCGAAGAATGACAATGACCTGATCGCTGCCGGGATCATCGCGCGCTACGAGGATGAGGAAGGGGCTGATGCGGTGTTTGTCGACGCGGGTTATGGGACCGGCATCGTGTCGGCCGGTCAGGGCCTGGGGCGCGATTGGACGTTGGTGTGGTTCGCTGGGGCCGCGTCCGATCCCGGCTGCCTGAACAAGCGGGCCGAGATGTGGAAGCTGATGCGCGATTGGTTGAAGGCCGGAGGGTGCATCCCGGCTGACCCCACGCTGCGCGACGAGTTGCAGGCGCCGGAGACGGTCCCCCGTGTGGACGGGAAAATCCAGATTGAGGCCAAAAAGGACATGAAAGCGCGAGGCGTCACGAGTCCCAACCGGGCTGACGCGCTGGCCCTGAGCTTCGCCTTCCCGGTGGTCAAGCGCAACCCGTTCAAGACGCATCGCCCTGGACGGTCGGATTACGCCCGTGCCTACGATCCCTTTGCGGCCCGCTGATCGCCCGCTTGGGGGTGGTTTGCACCCCCTATTGACTTTTGGGAGATACTTTGCGCATGACGATTGACATTCGCCCGGTGACCGTTGACGCGATGCTGCCCATCATGGGCGCGCTGATGCGCGAGCATTGGCAAGAAACGGAATCCTGGATCGAGGGCGAGGGGCCGGTACCGGCGGTGGAGATCTATCACGCGATGGAGTCGACGGGCGTGCTGATTGTGCTGGGCGCGTTCGATGGTGACACGATCGTCGGCTACGTCACGGCGACCGTCTCGCCACATCCGCATTACAGCTTCCTTGTTGCCCAACATGATCTGCTCTATCTGGACCCGGCCTATCGGCGCGGTCGCACCGGGTTACGGCTGATGCTGGAGATTGAGATCATTGCCAAAGCGCGCGGCGCGCGGTGGATGGGATGGACGGCCAAGCCCGGATCGCAGTTCGATGCATTGCTCTCCCGGCGCGGGTATGCCGTGGAAGAGACCGTTTACAAGAGGGTGCTGTAATGCCGGCCGCTGTCCCGTTCCTTCCCGTCATTGGGGCCGTCATCGGCGCTGGAGCGGCGATTTACTCGGCCGAAACGGCGGCTGGTGCGCAACGCGACGCCGAAAAGGAAGCGCGCAAGCAACGGGCAGTGGAAATCGGCCTGCAAACCGCTGAGGCCAATAAGCAGGCATCCCTGCAAGCGCAGCAGCTTGCCGCGCAGCGGGAGGCCCAAGCCAAGCAGCTTGCCGCGCAGGAGGCAGAGGCCGAGAAGCTGCGCAAATCCATGCAGTCGCAGGCCGCGATGCAGGCCAATGCCGCCGGGGCGATCAGCAAGTACCAGCAGCAGAGTAAGGAAGGGCAGTCGGGCACGCTGTTGACCGGCCCGACCGGGGTGGACCCCGCAACTCTCACGCTCGGCAAGTCCACACTGCTCGGCGCATGATTGCCGCCCCGCCAAGGACGCTTTACAAGAGGGTGCTGTGATGTCTACTGCCGTCCCCATCATTGCTGCCGTCATCGGCGCCGGCACCGCGATTTACGGGGCGGACAAGCTGGAGGATGCGCAAAAGAAAGCCGAACAGAGAGCGGCTAGAGGAGCACAAGCCAACATTCAGCGTGCAAGCGACCATCAGCGGGGACTGCTGCAACGGCAGCAGATAGGAAAGTTTAATGAAGAATACAAGAAGATAAGGGATGAGGTCGCGGCGGCACCAGAGAAATCCAGGCAGATGCAGCAATCCATGCAGTCGCAGGCCGCGATGCCGGCCAGTGCTGCCGGCGCGATCAGCAAGTACCAGCAGCAGAGCAAGGCCGGGCAGTCGGGCACGCTGTTGAGCGGCCCGACCGGGGTTGACCCAGCAACCATCACGCTCGGCAAGTCCACGCTGCTCGGCGCATGATTGCCGCCCCGCCAAGGACGCCTGACGCAGTACCGCGCGAGCGCCTGGCGCTGCGCTGGAACGAGCTGAAGAACGAGCGCGCGTCCTGGATGGCACATTGGCAGGAAATCAGCGACAACCTGTTACCGCGCTCCGGGCGGTTCTTCGTGTCGGACCGCAACCGCGGCGAGCGACGCCACAACGCGATCTACGACAACACCGGGACCCGGGCGTTACGCACGCTCGCGGCCGGCATGATGTCGGGGATGACCAGCCCGGCCCGGCCGTGGTTTCGGCTCAAGACGGCCGACACCGACTTGATGACCTACGCGCCGGTCAAGGCATGGATGCAGCAATGCACGGACTTGATGCTGGCGATCTTCCAGAAGTCCAACACGTATCGGGCGCTCCACGCGATCTATGAGGAGCTGGGCGCGTTCGGCACCGCGTCATCGGTCGTCGTGCCGAGCTTCGAGAGCGTCATTCATCATCATCCGCTGACGGTCGGGGAGTACGCCATCGCCACCGATTGGTCCGGGGCGGTGGTTACGCTCTACCGCGAGTTCCAAAAGACGGTCGGGGAGCTGGTGGGCGAGTTCGGGTATCGGGCGTGTTCTCAGACCGTGCAGTCGCTCTATACGCGCGGACAGCTTGGGGCCTGGGTGACGATCATTCACGCGATCGAGCCCCGCGCGGACCGCGACCAGCGCAAGCGCGACAACCTCAACATGCCGTGGCGGTCGATCTATTACGAGGCGGGCCAGGACAAAGACCGCTGTCTGCGGGAATCCGGGTATCAGCAGTTCCCGGCCCTGTGCCCGCGCTGGTCGGTCTCCGGCGGCGATGTCTACGGCAATTCTCCCGGCATGGAAGTGCTGGGGGACGTGAAGCAGTTGCAGCAGGAGCAACTGCGCAAGAGCCTGGCCATCGACTACCAGACCAAGCCCCCGCTCCAGGTCCCGCTGAGCATGAAGAACCGCGAGGTGGAGATGCTGCCGGGCGGTATTTCGTTTGTGGACATGACCGGCCCGGCATCGACGATCCGCACCGCGTTCGATGTAAGCCTGAACCTGTCATTCTTGCTGGCCGATATCCAGGATATTCGCGAGCGCATCCGCGGCGGCTTCTACGCCGATCTGTTCCTGATGCTGGCCAATCAGACCGACGCGCGGATGACCGCGACCGAGGTGGCTGAGCGGCACGAGGAAAAGCTGCTGATGCTCGGTCCGGTGCTGGAGCGGTTGCAGAATGAGCTGCTCGACCCGCTCATCAACATGACTTTCGCCCGGATCATGGCGGCGAACATCCTGCCCCGGCCCCCGCGGGAGCTGCAAGGGCGCGCGCTCGATGTCGAGCTGGTGTCCATGCTGGCACAGGCCCAGCGGGCGATCGGCACCAACAGCATTGATCGCTTTGTCGGGGCGATGGGTGGCGTGGCCCAGGCCAAGCCTGAGGTGCTCGACAATTTCGACGCCGACCAGTGGGCCGCGATCTATTCCGACGCGCTCGGCATCGACCCGCGCATCCTGGTCCCGGCTGACCAAGTGGATGCCCTGCGGCAGGCCCGCGCGCAGCAGGCCCAACAGGCGCAACAGGCCGCGCTCATCAACCAAGGCGCCGACACGGCCCAGAAGCTGGCCGGCGCACGCACCGATCAACCCAATGCGCTGACCGATGTCACGCGCGCTTTCGCGGGGTATAGCTGATGAGTGGATACCGACAAAGCAACGCCCTGGCGCTCAGCGATCCGGGGACCGGGGCGCTTGTGGGTCTGCTGGGATTCGACGGCAAGGAATACCTGCTGCCGGTGGGTCCAGCATTCGGCGGTGTGGCCGTCAACACGACGACGCTCGCGGTATCGTCAACGGTGTCCGGTGCGGGCTTCACTGCCTTCCTGGCGGCGCCCCCGTCGATTGGCACCACGACGCCCGGCATCGTCAAGACCTTGAACCTGCAAGCCACCTATACCGACTCGTCCGGCACGCCAGGCAACGTCACCAACGCCAGCCCGCGCGGGCGAGCCGCCTTTGCAGCGGCCGGCACTTCGGTGGTCGTCACCAGTGCGCTGGTGACCGCCGCAAGCTCAGTGTTCGTGAGTCTCGGCGGCACCGATGCAACGCTGAAATCAATTTCCGTCATCCCCGGTGCTGGGAGCTTTACCGTGACAGGAAATGCTGCGGCAACCGGAATTACGAAGTTTGACTTCTTGGTGGTCAACTAATGACCGATCCATTTGACCTCGAAGCCCAAGCGCAAGCGCTAGCGCAGGACCGTGACCGCGCGGCGCTCAAGCGCGCCCAGGACGACAAGGATTTGATGGATCTGATGGGGGGTCCCGGAGGGCGCCGTATCGTGTGGCGACTGCTCGAACAGACGGGCGTGTTCCGCTCTTCCTACGCCGGTGATGTCGATACCTATTTCCGCGAAGGATCGCGAAACATCGGGCTGATGTGGCTGGCGGATATTCATCGGCTGTGCCCTGAGCGCTATTGCGAAATGATGATGGAGGCGAACGCCAATGACGACTGAAGCAGCGGCGGCCCCGGCGGGCATTCCCCCAGGAGCCGGCGGCGACACCCCAACGGCACCACGCGACACCGCGACCCTGACCACCACGGTCGATCCTGGCGCGGCTGAAGCGGCGGTTGACGCGGCCGCCACTGAGCCGGCGGTCATCACCGGTGCGCCCGAGGCTTACACCTGGGCTGCGCCCGAGGGCCAGACCTATGACCCCGGGGTCCTCGACGCCTACGCCGGTGTGGCGCGCGAGCTGGACCTGCCGCAGGACAAGGCGCAACTGGTCATCGACAAGATGGCGCCCGTGCTCGCGGCGCGGCAAGCCGAGCAGGGGAAGGAGATAACCGAAGGGTGGGCCGCTGAGGCGCGGGCTGATAAGGAGTTCGGCGGCGAGAAGCTGGCGGACAGCCTGGCGGCCGGAGAACGGGCGCTGGATGCGTTCGGCACGCCGGCATTGCGCGAGATGTTGACCAAGACTGGGCTCGCCAACAATCCCGAAGTGATTCGCTTTATGGTCAGGGCCGGCGCGGCGATCAGTGAAGATAAGTTCGTCGGCGGCAAGCCGGCCCCGGCTCATGGCAGTGATGCCAAGGCCATGTACCCCAACAGCAACATGAAATAAGGCGGAGAACATACCATGGCGGCATTGGCTACTGGCTTCTTGACGCTCGCCGACTGGGCGAAGCGCGTGTCCCCGGATGGCGGAGTGGAGACGCGGATCGCTGAGATTCTGTCTCAGCAGAATGAGATTCTGGAGGATGCGGTGTTCCAGGAAGGCAACCTGCCGACCGGCCACCGGGTCACCATCCGCACCGGCTTACCATCGGTGTATTGGCGGTCGCTCAACATGGGCGTACCGCGCGGCAAGAGCACCACGGCGCAGGTGGATGAGTCGGTCGGGATGCTCGAAGCGTACAGCGTGGTTGACGCCGATCTGGCAGCGCTCAACGGCGACACCGCGGCGTTCCGCATGAGCGAGGATGCGCCCTTCCTGGAAGCGATGAATCAGGCCCAGGCGCAGACTATGATCTATGGCAACCCGGCCACTGATCCCCGGCAGTATCTCGGCCTGGCGCCACGCTATGGCGTGATCAGTGGTGCGGGTAACGCACAGAACATCCTCGACGCGGGCGGCACCCTGTCCGTCAATACTTCGATCTGGCTGGTCTGCTGGGGTGAACAGACGGCGTTCTGCACCTTCCCGAAGGGCAGCAAGGCGGGCCTGGTGTCCGAAGACAGTGGCAAGCTGACCGTCTACGACGCCAACGGCAACCCCTACCAGGCGTGGCAGACGCACTACCAGTGGAAGAACGGCCTGGTGGTCAAGGATTGGCGCTATGTCGTGCGCATCTGCAATATCGACTCGGCCACATTCGCGGCGATGTCAGGAACCCAGGCAACAACGGCAATCGCTACCAATATCCTGCACATGATGATGCGGGCGCTGGATCGCATCCCGAATGCCAGCATGGGGCGCCCGGCGTTTTACATGAACCGCTCGGTGTTCTCGCTGCTGCGGCGCCTGGCATTGGAGAAGTCGAGCGGGGCACTTGCCCTGGAGGCCGGCGCCAACCAGTTCGGTACACCGGCACGGTGGACATCGTTTATGGGCGTGCCGTTGCGCAAAGTCGACGGAATCTTAAACACCGAGGCAAGGGTGGTCTAATCATGATCTGCGATGCATTGCTATTAGTTTCCGGGTCGATGTCGGCGGGTAACGTCATCACCGGACAGACCGTGACGGGGACCGGCAACGTCCTATCTTCAAACACTGTCGACCTGTCGCAGAACCGCGATATCGGCGCAGGCAATGACATCTATTTGCGGACGCAGGCGACCGTTGCGCAGGTGGGCGGAACGTCGGTGGAAGTCCAAGCCGTTACCGCGGATGACGCGGCGCTCACGACCAACGTGCGGGTGTTGGCGACGACCGGCCCGTTGCTGACCGCAGTCTGGAAGCTGGGGGCGCGGCAATCGCTCAAATTGTCAGTGATCTCCGGCGGCGTGGGGCAGCGCTATCTGGGGGCGCGCTATGTGATCGTGGGCACCAGCACGGCCGGCGCCTTTATCACCGATTTTGGGATTGAATCGCAGGGCGGCCAATCGTTCTACCCGTCCGGCATTCCGACGATCATTTAAGGGGATCAGGTCATGGCGAAATATCGCGTGTTGGAAAATAGCTACATCGACGATGGCATCCGCGACGCGGGCGAGATCGTGGACTATGCCGGCGATCCGGGTCCGAACCTGGAGTTGATTCCGGAGCCGCCGGCGGCGCCGGTACCGCAGCCGAAACAGGCCAAGCCAGGCACCCCCGCGTAGCGCGTCATGTCCTCGCCTGTCACGATCTGCAACCTGGCCCTGTCGCACATCGGCGACACCGCGACGGTGGCGTCAATCGACCCGCCAGAGGGATCGGTGCAGGCGGACCTCTGCGCGCGGTTCTACCCCGTCGCCCTGGCGTCGATGATGGAGGCGCACCCCTGGAGCTGGGCGCTGCGCCGGGCGGTCCTGGCGCCGCTGGGCAGCGCGTGGCCGCAGTGGCAATACGCCTATGCGCTCCCGGCCGATGCGCTCAGCGTGGTGGCCGTGCTCCCCAGCACGGCCACGGATGATCACCTGCTGTGCGGGGCGGCGGTCCCAGTGCCGTGGAGTCAGGAGATCAACGACACTGGGCAGCAGTGCATTTACACCAATCAGCCGGACGCGGTGTGTCGTTACGTGGCGATGGCCACTGACGCATCGCGGTTTTCGGCGACGTTCGTGATGGCGCTGTCCTACCATCTGGCGGCCTTGCTGGCTGGCCCCATCATCAAGGGCCGCGCGGGTGCCGAAGAGGCCACGCGCTGTCTCTCCCTGGCGGCGGCCTTCCAGGCACGCGCCGCGGCGGCCGATGCGAACCAGGGGCCAACTCCACTGAATTACTTAGCGGCCTTCATCGGGGCGCGTTGATGTCGATCCGCACCATTCAGCGCTCGTTCAGCGGCGGCGAGATCAGCGCCGAGATGATCGGCCGATCGGATGACACCAAATATCAGAGCGGGCTGGCGGCCTGTCGCAACTTCATTGTCAAGCCACAAGGGCCGGTTGAGAACCGGGCCGGGTTTGAGTTTGTACGTGCGGCAAAGGAGTCGACAACGCGGGTGCGGCTGATCCCGTTCACCTACTCGACCACGCAAACCATGGTGATTGAGTTTGGTTTCAACTATTGTCGATTCCATACTCAGGGCGCGACGTTGATGGATGGGGACACCCCTTATGAAATCGCGTCCCCGTATACCGAAGATGACCTATTTGATATTCATTTCGTGCAGTCGGCGGATGTGCTGACGTTGGTGCATCCTAATTACGCTCCCAGGGAATTGCGCAGGCTTGGCGCGCTCAATTGGTCGCTCGAGACAATTGTGTTCTTGCCACCGATCGACCCGCCAACGGTCACAGTGACAGGTAACGCGCTGGGGACGCAATATACGTATTATTATGTTGTTACCAGCATGGCAAGCGACCAGATTACCGAGTCAGAAAAATCGGTGGTCAAATCGGTTGTTAATAATTTATACGCAGTTGGCGGAAAAAACACGATTGCCTGGGTCGCTGTTGCCGGGGCAAGTTCGTATAACGTCTATAAATATTATGGCGGTATCTTCGGCTACATTGGAAGCAGCGATAGCACGTCGATTTTCGACGAGAATATTATTCCCGATATGTCACGCTCGCCACCGACCTATGACACGGTGTTTGAGAGCGCTGGCAACTACCCGTCAGCGGTGGGGTACTTCGAGCAGCGGCGGTGCTTCGCGGGCACGCTGAACAAACCGCAAAACGTGTGGATGACGAAGAGCGGTACCGAGTCGGTGATGTCCTATTCGCTCCCGGTCCGCGATGATGACCGCATTGCGTTTCGCGTCGCGGCGAATCAAGCCAACACGATTCGGCATATCGTGTCGTTGGCGCAACTGCTGTTGCTGACCAGCTCGGCCGAGTGGCGCATCACGTCGCAGAACAGTGATGCGATCACGCCCAATACAATCAGCGTCAGCCCGCAATCGTATGTTGGCGCGTCAAATGTCTCGCCGTGCATCATCAATAACACCTTGGTCTATGCGGCGGAGCGCGGCGGCCATGTGCGGGAAATGGCCTATTCGTGGCAGGCGTCCGGGTTCCTCACCGGCGATCTGTCGTTGCGCGCTGAACATCTGTTTCGCGGCCTGTCGATTGTGGATATGGCCTACGCGAAAGCGCCCATGCCGATCGTCTGGTGTGTCTCATCGAACGGCGCGCTGTTGGGGTTGACCTATATCCCCGAGCAGCAGGTTGGCGCCTGGCATCGCCACGACACCGCGCAGGATGGCGTCTTTGAGTCCGTGGCGGTGGTTGCCGAGGGCACCGAGGATGCCCTGTACGTGATCGTGCGGCGCACCATCAACGATGCGACGGTGCGCCATGTAGAGCGGCTGGCAATGCGCGATTTTGCTACCCAACAGGATGCCTTCTTTGTCGATTGCGGCCTGACCTACCGCGGCGAAGCGGCGGACACGATTAGCGGTTTGGCCCATCTGGAAGGGTGTAAGGTGTCGATTTTGGCGGATGGCGCAACGCACCCCCAGCGCACCGTCATCGACGGCACGATCAACCTGGATCAGGCGGCGAGCGTCGTCACGGTCGGGTTGCCGATCACGGCCGAGTTGCAGACGTTGCCCGTAGCGGCGCAACTGGACGGTGCCCTGGGCCAAGGGCGATCGAAGGCAGTCAACCAGGCGTGGGTGCGGGTGTACCGATCAGCGGGGCTATGGATGGGTCCGGACGCGTCCCGGCTGGTGGAGTCCAAGCTACGCACGTCCGAGCCCTATGGATCTCCACCGGCACTGAAAACTGAGGAAATCGCCGTGCTGCTGCCCACCGGCTGGATGCGCGATGGACAAGTGGTGGTGCAGCACAGAGACCCGACACCGTTGACGATTACCTCGCTGGCGCTTGAAGTGGAGGTTGGCTGATGACCTGGTTGACCGGCACCGCGACCAGCACCGCGGCGACCTCCGCGGCGGGCGCGGCCGGAGCGGCGAGTTCGAATTACGGTGACTACGCGGCGATGATCTTGCAGGCCGGCGGCGCGGTGACCTCCGCCATGGGGGCCGGGGCGAGCGCGCGCAGCGCACAGAGCAATCTGGCGTTGCAGGCCGATAACCAGCGGATGCAGGCGAGCCAAGCCGCACAGCAGGGCCAGAACGCGGCCTTCGCCTACCGGCAGCAGTCCCTGGCGGCCTTGGGCCGGGCCGGGGCGGCGGACTTCAACGCCGTCATCTCCGAGCAAGGCGCGCAACAGGCGCTCGCGCAGGGTGAGTTCGAGGGGGTCTCCCTGAGTCTGAAAGGGGGGCAGCTCAAAGGCGCGCAGCGGTCCCGGCTGGCGGCCAGCGGGGTGGACCTGGGCCAGGGCAGCGCGGCCGAGATACAGGCCGGTACCGACCTGATGCAGGCGCTCGACATGTCGACCATCGCGGCCAACGCGGCGCGCAGTGCCTGGGGCTATCGGGTGCAGGCTGCGAACTACACCTGGGCGGCGGAGGCGGAGCGGCTGACCGCGAGCCAACTCAACAGCAATGCCGATCTGGCCCTGTCGCAGGGCGGTCTGCTGGCATCGGCCTACACCGGGCAGGCCGGCGTGTCGGACCAATTGGCGGGAGCACTATCGCCGATGTCGGCAATTGCCACGTCCCTGCTCGGGAGCGCTGGCCAAGTCGCCTCGTCTTGGTACCGCTACAGCAAGGAGACTTAACCCATGCCCACAGTGCCCACGTATGACGGTCCCACCGTCTCACCGGGCGCACTGCCGCAACCGCGGGCCGAGTCTCCGGCGATGGGGGCGGCACCGGTCCCGGTGCGCGAGATGCCCCAGGCGCAGCAGACTCCAGACATCGCCGGCCGACAGCAGCAGGCCCTGGGGCAAGCGCTGGGCGAGCTCGGGCAAATCGGGATGGCAATCGCCACCGACATGGCCCAGCAGGCGAACCAACTGCGCGTCGATGACGCGGCCAACCAACTGCAAGAACACGCGCTATCCCTGACGCACGACAAGAGCGTCGGGTATCGCAACCTGATGGGCAAGGCGGCGCTGGAGCGTCCGGACGGCAAACCCCTCGCTCAAGAGTACGGCGACCTCCTGAGCACTCAGGCCAAAGCGCTTGGCGATGGTCTTGGCAATGATGCCCAGCGGGACGCGTTCGGGCGGATCGCGGCTGATCTGCGAACGCGGCTGATCGGCGATGCCACGGCGCACGAGGCCGAGCAATACCATCGCTACAGCCTGTCGGTGGCGGATGGCATCCAGGCCACGGCCGGGCGCGAGATTGGGCTGAGCTACCAGGACCCGGCACGCACCGATGCCGCGGTGAGTCGCATCCAGGCGGAAGCGTACCGGGCCGGGCAGTTGCTGGGGAAAAGCGCGGTCGAGATCGAGGCCGACGTGCGAGCCAAGACTTCAGCGGCGCACCGGGTGGCGATTTCCGCGGCGCTGGAAGATGGCCGTCCCGACTACGCGCGGGCCTACCTGGGCCACTACGGGCAGCAGATGGACGCGGCCGACGTGCTCTCGGTGCGGCAGCAGATCGACCAGCAGACCGCGGCTCTGGTGGGGATGCAGGTCGGCGCGGAGGCGGCTGGGGCATTGCGACCGCAGAGCGATTTCGATCTGTTGCATGGGCTGATGATCAAGCAGGAATCCGGCGGACGCCAGTCGGCTCCCGGAGGCGGACCGCTCACCAGTCCGGCCGGCGCCCTGGGGGTCGGTCAAATTATGCCAGGCACCGGGCCAGAGGCGGCACAGGATGCGGGGCTACCCTGGGATCTAGAGCGGCTCAAGACCGATCGAGACTACGGGCTCGCCCTCAGTCGCGGACACCTGCAAAAGCTCATCAAGGTGTTCGGCGGCGATCCAGCGGCGGCGCTCGCGGCCTACAACTGCGGGGCGGGCGATCCCACCAAGGGGCGCAAGGGCGTGCGCGGTGCCATGCGTGAGGCACAGGCGGCGGGACGGCCGGGGGACTGGCTCAGCTTCACCCCTGACGAGACGCAAGACTATGTAAAACGCATCATGGGCGGGTTCCAGCGGGCGAAAGCGACCGGGCAGACTCCCACCCTGGAGGACCTCGACCGCTCGGTGATGACGGATCCACGGATAGCCGGAAATCCGGACGCCATCGCTCACGCACGGTCCGAGGCGCAGCGGCAGTTTTCACAGTACGCGGCGGCCACCAAGCAGCGGGCGGACGAGGGCTATGCCGCGGCGCTCGGGGCACTGGCGCAGAACGGATGGAATTTCGCAGCGCTACCGGCGTCGGTGCGGGAAGGTATCCCGGCTGACCGTTTAGACGACGCGAAGGTCTACGCCGAGAAAATGGGGGCCGTGCCAACTGATATGGCTCTCTACGGGGGGCTTACGGCACACCCTGAGATGCTGGCGAACATGACGGATGCGGAGTTCGCGGGGCTTGCGTCCAGGGTCTCCAAGAGCGACCTCAACCACCTGGCGGCGGTACGCGCCAAGGCTATCAACCCGACCGCCCAGGCGTCGAGCGGCCCCGACGATCTCAACTCTGTGGCGCTCAAGAGTGCGCTGGATGAACGGCTGCGGATGCTGGCGATGGACCCATCCCCGAAAGACACGACACCGGAAGCGCAGCGCGTGGGGGCGATCCGGCACGAGATTGACCGCCTGGCCCTGATCAAGCAGCGCGAGAGCGGCAAGAAGATGACCGATGCCGAAGCGCGGGCGCATGTCGATGAGTTCTTCGCGGCGACCGCAACCGGGGTCACCGGGCGCGGCGGGTTCCTGTGGCTGGATCAGGTTTCCGGGCCAGTGCCCAAGGCCACGATGACCGCCGATCAGATCCCTGCCGATCACGTAAAGGCCATCCGGGCCGCCTATGCCAAGCGGGGCGTGACCAAGCCGACCGACGGGCAGATGCTCGAATGGTATTTTCGGGCGAACGCCCGATGAGCGGGGTCCCCGACTATGGCGCGCTGATGGACGCTGAGGCCGCGGCGGCTCCAGGAGCCTCCGCCGATCCTGCGGCAGCCTCGCCGGCAGCCACGGCGGCCCCCGTCATCAATGAAGCCTTGCCGGCGGCCACGGCACCGACCGGTGTTCCGGACTACGGCGCCATGATGGACCAAGAGGCGGCAGGAGCGGCGCGCCTGGGCTACCAGGTGGCACAGGGCACCGACCCCGATCAGTACGCCCGGGCCCAGCAACTGGCCCGCGAGCTGGGCATCCCGACACAGACCGCCCTGGCCGACGCTGAAGCGCTCCAGCGCAAGCGGGCGGCGGGTGAAATCGACTTCGACAAGATCGCCCGCGAGAACCCGCAGACGGCGGGGCTACTGGCCGATCCTGAACGCGCGAAGATCGCGCATGACGATGTTCCTGGGCTCCAATCCGCCGAGACGACGGCCAAGGGCTGGGGCCAGAGCTTCGCCGATGCGCCGGCGGAACTGATCAAAGGGCTTGGTGGATCCTTCAACCGCTCGGCTGGTTCGGTGAACCTCCTGCTCGGGGCGGCCCCGGTGGTCTACGACAAAGCTGCGTCGCTACTGACGGGCCGAGTCCACACGGAAGCCTCTGATGCTTGGTTCGGCCACATGGTGGCTCCAGTCGTCGAGCGACAAGCGCAGTTCGAGCCGGACGCCAACGCGGTCTTCCCGGAAAAGCTCGCCAGCACGCTGGGGTCCCTGGCCGGCACCCTCTCGCAAATCACCCTGAGCGGCACCACGGCCGCCCCCGTTGCCCCCGCGGCGCTGGGCCTGCCTGCCATGCAAGAAGTTGTCGGCGGCGCCGTTGCGCACGGCACCAAGGCCATGCTGTTCCCGGCGGCATCTGACGCGGCAGACACCGCGCGGCAGGTCTACGCCGAGACCGGGGGCGATGCCGGCGCGGCGATCCGGGCGGCCGAAGCCAAGTACGCGACGACCTCAGCCATGGGCGTCTTGCCCATGTCCGCCCCCGGCGGGGCTTTCGCGCGCATCGGGTCCGGCGCGGTCTCGGGTGTTGCGGGCGGCGAGGCCGGGCGGGTGGTCAATAATCTGGCGCTGCCCGACCAGATGCAGACCCCGCTGTCGGCTGAGGACCTGGCCTTGCAGGCGGTCACCGGGTCGGTGCTGGCCATCGGCGGACCGCGGGGCGCCAATGCGGCGCGGTTGCACGCGGCCAGGGTGGAGTCGGCGAAGAGGGCCAGCCAGGGGGCGGCGCTGCTGGCCCAGTTGAACAAGCTGGCCGAGGCGAGCAAGGTCCGGGCGCGCGATCCCGCGCAGGCACAGGCGTTCTTCCAGTCCATCCTCAACGAGGGACGCGACGCGGTATGGATCAGCCCCAAGGCATTGGCCGAGTCGGGCCTGTCCGAGCGGATCATTGCGGAGATCCCTGGGGTCGCTGAACAGGTACAGACGGCGGTCGAGACCCAGCACGATATTCGGCTGCCGATCGCTGACCTCATGGCGCGCATGGCCGGGCCGGAGCTCGAGCAAGGCATCATCCCGCACGTCTCCACCGAGCCCGGCGGGTTCACCGCCAAGACGGCCGAAGCGTACTACCAGACCGGGGCGGCGGCGGAACTGCAAGCAGAGGTTGCCCGCGTGCTCGGCGACGATGCCGCGGCGCGGCCCTTCAAGGCGAGTGCCGAGCGGGTGAAGGCGGCGATCCTGGCAGACCTGGCCGAAGCCGGCCGGCACCCTGGGGCGCACGATGTCTACGCCACCTTGGTGTCGCAGTTCTACGCGGTCCAGGCGGCCCGGTTGGGGATGACGCCCGAGGCGCTCTACAAGGATTATCCGATCCGGGTTACTGCGCGCAGTGGGTCCGGAGAGGCGTTTGGGCAGGTGCTACCGGAAGCGATGCCATCAGGCATGGAGGCGGGAGACGGCGCGAAAGCGGCGGCGATGTACCGGGGAGAAGACCAGACGCGCGCCGTGTTGCTGGGGCAGGTTGAAGGGCAGTTGCTTGGCGAGCATCCCGCCACGAGTGATGCCGCGAAAGTATTGCGCGACGCCACTCTCTACGTCCGAAACGATGGTGGGCATACCGAAAGCGTAGATCAATCCGCGGCGAACCTCAAGGATGCCGGCGAGACACTGAGCCAGGACGCCACCGCGCCCCGCGGCAGTTTCTCCCCCGACACCCTGACCATTACCTTGCACCAGGGCGCAGATTTAAGCTCTTTCCTGCACGAGACCGGACACGCCTTCCTCGAACTGCAAACCCAACTCGCCACCCGGGTCGCCCACGAGGCGGACGGCTTTGGCGGTGCGTTGTCGGCAGGCGAGCGCGAACTGATCGCCGATACCCATGCGCTGTTGAAGTGGTTCGGGGTGCGGGACATGGACACTTGGCACGCGATGCCCTTCGAGGAGCGGCGCAGCCATCATGAGCAGTTCGCCCGCGGCTTCGAAGTGTACCTGCACGAGGGCAAGGCCCCGTCGCTGGAGTTAGCCGGGGTGTTCCAGCGCTTCCGCGCCTACCTCCTGGGCGTCTACCGCAACCTGCTGGATACCAACCTCGATGCCAACGGGAAGCGGCAGGGGCTGGGGGTCGGGCTGGACGTGAAGCTCAACGACGAGGTTCGCGGCGTGATGGATCGGATGATCGCCAGTGGGGACCAGATTCAGGCGGCCGAGCAGGGCCGCGCGCTCATGCCGCTGTTCGCGCGGGCGGATCAGGCCGGAATGACGGTGGAGGAGTTCCGCGACTACCAGGCCCTGGGGATCGACGCCACCAACACCGCGATCGAGGACCTGCAGGCGCGCGGCGTGCGGGACCTTCAGTGGATCGATCGAGCGCGCGGGCGGATGGTGCGCCAGTTGCAGCGTGAAGCCGCCGGGCTGCGGGCACAGGCCCAGATGGATGCGCGGCGCGAACTGCTGACCCAGCCGGTCTATCAGGCGTGGCAGTTCCTGACTAACCGCATCGGCGCGGATGACATGCTCCCCGCGGCCGTTGCGCGGGCCGACTACCTGGACGCGCGCAAGGCATGGAACCAGGACCTCGCCACCTGGGAGGCCCAGGCCCTGGCCGAAGCCAAGCAATCCGCGTGGGAATCGTCGGCCGAGGGTCAAACGCGGTACCGGCGCAAAGCCACCCTGGAGCGGGCACAGCGCAGGGTCGCAAAGCGTGAGGCTGCCGCCATCGCGGCCGATCTGGATGCGCGGCGGGCCGCGTGGAAGGCGGCGCACCCTGCCCCGGTGGAGTCCGGGCAGGCACCCAAGGCCAACACCAACGCCCTGGACCCGGAGCGCGACAGTCTGTTCCAGGCGATCGCCAAGCTGGGCGGGCTCAACAAGGACGAGGTGATTTCCACCTGGGGCACGGACCCTGCCGACAAGCCCACGGGCGGCGTGTTCGGCAAGCCGGTATGGCGGCGCGCGGGCGGGCGCTCTATTGACGGTATGGCTCAGGCGCTGGGCGAGCACGGTTACCTGACCCTCGACGCGCATGGCAAGCCGGACCTGGCCGAGTTCGAGCGGCTGTTTGATGCCGAGCTGCGCGGCAGTCCTCAGTATTCCACCCGCTTCGACCCCGATTTGGCCGTCGATGGGGGCGGCCCGGATTACGTCGTCAACCCCCAGGCGCTGGGCGCGGGGCGCATCAATCGCGCGGCCCTGTCCGACCTCCTGACCGACAGCGCCAGCGACCCGGCGGATAGCGCACGCATCGTCGCGGCGCTCGACGCGGCCAAGATGATCACCAACAAGGGCGGGCTGCATCCTGACGTGGTGGCAGACCTCGTGCCCGGACTCCACTCCGGTGAGGAGCTGGTGCGCGCCCTGGCCGATGCGACCCCGCTCCAGGAGGCCCTGACCGCGCGGACCGATGCCTTGATGCTGGAGCGACACGGCGACCTCGCCACCCCGCAGGCACTGGCCGAAGCGGCGGACCGCGCCATCTTCAATGACGTGCGCGCCCGGCTGGTCACCGTCGAAGCGAACGCCCTGGCCAAGGCCACCGGCCGGCCGCAGATTCTGACTCGAGCGGCCCAGGAGTTCGCTGGCGCGATGGTGGCCCGGCTGCGGGTGCGCGACATTCGCCCGGACCTCTACGCGGCCGGCGCGGCGCGGGCCGGCAAGGCAGCGGCCAAGGCCAGCCAAGGGGGCGACCTCGCGACCGCCGCGGCCGAGAAGCGTAATCAGGTGATCTTGATCCATGCCACCAAGGCTGCGTATGCGGCGAAGGCCGAAGCCGAAGGGGTGCGGCGCAAGCTCGCGAAGTTCGCCCGTGCGGCTGATGACCGGCTGAAGGGGACCTATGACCTCGACCTCGTGAACGCCGTGCGGGCCATCGTCGGGCAGTACGGCATCGCCCCAGGGAAGGCCGAGAGCGCGAGCGCCTACGTGGCCCGTCTCAAGGACTATGACCCCGACACCCACGCGAGCATCATCGAACAGGTTCAGGCGGCCGAGGCCAACGCCAAGCCGTTCAGGGATCTGACCGTTGATGACGTGCGGGCGCTCAAGGACGTGACCGACGACCTGTTGCACCTGGCCAAGCAGTCGCACCGGATCGAAGTCGACGGCGCCCTGATGTCGCGCAAGGCCATCGAAGCGAAGCTCCTGGAGCGGCTAACGGCCAAGGGGATCCCCGAGCACATGCCGGGCGAGACCTCCGCCGTCACCCCGGCTGAAACGCGGCTGGCACGGTTCCAGGAGGCGAAGGCGTTCCTCTCCCTGGTGGAGTTCTGGGCCATGCGCATGGACGGCACCATGCAGGACATCGGCCCCTTCCGTCGCTACATCTTCAACCTGGTGAAGGGACGCGCCGATGCCTACCGGGCGGATCAAGCGCGCGTTATGGCCGATCTGAAAGGACTGCTGGACGGCATCGCCCCCACCCTGAAGCCGCTGCTGGTGCACTCGCCTGAACTCAACTACACCTTCGGCAAGGACAAGAGCGGGGCGGGCATGAATGAAATCGTTCATGCGCTCCTGCACACCGGCAACGCCTCGAACAAGCGCAAGTTGCTGCTGGGTCGCGGCTGGGCTGAGCAACGCGCAGACGGCACGCTGGATACCGCGCGCTGGGATGCCTTCATCGCGCGGATGATCGCCGAGGGCAAGATCACGCAGGCACATTACGACTTCGCCCAGGGGGTTTGGGACCTCAACGAAGGCATGAAGCCGTTGGCCCAGAAAGCGCACCGCGATGTCTTCGGTCGGTACTTCGACGAGATCACGGCGGAGCCGGTACCGACCCCGTTCGGTGAGTACCGCGGCGGGTATGTCCCGGCGCAAGTGGATACCCGCATCGTCAAAGACCTCGCGCTTAAAAAGCTGGTGGAAGAGGAAAACGCCAACCTCGCCTTTGCCATGCCATCAACGCCTCGCGGGTTCACCAAGGGGCGCGTCGAGTACAACCGGCCGCTGCTCTTGGACCTTCGCTCGCTGTCACAGCACATCAACCAGGTCCTGCTGTTCTCGCATCTGGAAGTCCCGATCCGCGGCGTGAATCGCCTGCTCAAGGGCATCGGTGAGCCGCTGAACCGGGTGGACCCGGCCGCTATCAACGGCCTCTTAACCCCGTGGCTGGCTGTGACAGCGCGTCAGCAAGTGGTGACCCCGGTCAGCGCGGACGCGGGTATCTCGCGCATCGCCACCATGCTGCGTCAGCGTGCGGGCGCGGCAGCCATGACGGGCAACCTGCTGAACGGCTTCCAGCAACTCTTGACCGGCTTCCCGATGGCGGCGCGGCGCGTCGGCTGGGGGAACTTGCTACGGTCGACCGGGCACTACATGCGCAACCCGGCCGAGATGGTGCGCGCGGTCAGTTCAGCATCGTCCTACATGGATGGTCGCTTGAATGACCTTGTGCATTCCATGAGTGACGACATTCACGAGATTCTCATCAACCCAGGAAGGCTGGAGCGCGCCCAAGACTGGACCATGCGGCACTCGTACTTTTTCCAGCGTGGGGTCGATCTGGTGATGACCCCAATCACCTGGACTGCGGCCTATAACAAGGCGATGGGGGAAGGGAAAAGCACGGCGGACGCGACCGCGCTGGCAGACTCAACGGTGCGCACCAGTCAGGGCAGCTTCTTGCCAGAGGACGTGGCTCGGGTGGCGACCGGCAACGCCTGGTGGCGTGCGGCAACGCAGTTCTCCGACTACTTCACCATGTGGCGCGAGAGCATCGAGACCGAGCTTGTCACCGCGGATCGCAGCGGCGGGAAGGTCGCGAACGCGGGGCGAAAAGCGGAAGTCCTACTGATGGCGTTCCTGATCCCCGCGGTGGTCGGTGAGTTGGTGGCCCAAGGCTTTCGGGGCGGCCCCGCGGACGAGGACCGCGACGGGGAACTCTGGGACGACTGGCTCAAGCAGGTGTTCGTCTACGGTCCCATGAAGAACGCCTCGGCGATGATCCCGATCCTTGGGCCGAGCCTGGTAGCCGGAGCCAATGCCTTTAACGACCTGCCCTACGATGATCGCATGGCTACCAGCCCGACCGTAGGCATGATCGAGTCATCCGCAAAAGGGATGGTTGCGTTGCCCAAGCTCTTGACCCCAGAAGAGTTGACCCTGCGCAACGTGCGCGACATGGGCACGCTGGTATCCATGGCGCTGGGGCTTCCTGGCACCATCATCTCGCGACCACTCGGATACCTGGTGGGTGTTGAGAATGACCAGATCAGGCCGACCAGTGGCGCGGATGCTGTGCGTGGGGTGCTCACTGGCGTTGCCAGCCCGGACAGCAAAGTGCGCTAAACACGGAAACGCTCTAAATGACTATCCCTATCACGACTCGTAAAGCCGGCCCCTATTTCTGCGACGGAACCATTACCGAGTTTCCGTTTGCGTTCAAAGTGTTCTCAGAGTCGGAGTTGGTTGTTACCCATTATATTCTTACGACGGGCATTGAGACGCGGCTGTTGCTTTCGTCAGACTATACCGTGTCGCTCAATAGTGACCAGGAGACGAGCCCCGGAGGAACCATAACGACGATCGGCGCGCCATACCCTGACGGTGCGCTCGTGACCATTACTAGCGATATTCCAGCAACGCAAAATCTTGAGCTAACGTCGGGCGGCGGTTTTTACCCTGGGGTCATCAATAACGCATTAGACCGGATCACGATCATCATCCAGCAGGCGCTGGAAAAACTCTCGCGCGCGGTCATTGTTCCGGTCTCCAGCGCAATCTCACCCGATGCGCTCATCGCGCGCCTGGAAGCCATTGCAGCGGCGATGGCAGAATATCCTGCCGGAGTAACGCCCCCTGACATTACCTCGCAGGCCTATACCGCATTTACGACCGGGGGTGTTGCGGGTACCTTGACCCTGACGCCAACCGTCGCGCTGTCGAGCTATACCGCGGGGATTCGCTACCGCGTAAAGTTCAGCGCGGCTTCAACGGGCGCCGATACGCTCAATATCTCCGGGCTGGGCGCCAGGTCAATCAAGCAATACGACGCTGCGGGGGCAAAGGTCGCCGCCGTATTTGCATTAGGGACGCTGGCGGATGTTGAATATGACGGCACGCACATGGTGCTGATCGATCAGCTACCACCAGCAACCATGGCCTTGTCCCATGCGCTGATCTGTCAAACCGTGATTTCTGGTCCAGTCAATGCGCAAGGAGCGGCGAACCTGGGCGGAGCGATCGGAGCCACGTGGGTTTCTTCGAGTAATGTTTCGGCGTCCGATCCACTCGTCGTCACGGCGGCAAATGGCAAGTCTGCCGGCAATTTTCTGCCAAGCAATGTGATTGGCTGGTCGACGGAGCCGCTGCTCTGGACCGGGCTCTCGACCAACGGGACAATGTATTTATACGTGAATGTCTCTGAGTCTGGGGTCCTCACTGCTGGAGCGACCGTGTTTGCCCCGCTCTATCAAATGGGCGGCACGGCAAGGATTACCAACGGCGCTTACACTTATCTTATTCACCATGGGGAAATGCGGATCGGCACTGGCGCGGCGTCGGTCCCCGTCACGCGGGTTTTCGTCGGCGAAGTCACGGTAACCGGCGGTCAGGTGTCCGCCATCGTTTGGTATGCGTACAATGGATTCTATATGGGCGCGTGGACCGATATCCTTCCGGTCGCCAACACGCTCACCACCGTGACGCACGCACTGGGGGTCATCCCGCTGAAATGGGCTCTTGAGGCGAAATGTCTAACGGCTGAATCAATTTATGCCGTTGACGACGTGATTCAAGGACTGTATGGGAAAAACACCTCAAATACCCTAACCAGCCCAGTGAGTATGATCTTTACTCGCAAGACTGCGCGATTCAACTCTCCGGCGTCGACCTCCGCTACATGGATGGAACAGGAGGGTGTATTCCTAACCCGCACAAGATGGTCGTATCGCGTCACTGCAAGTCGGGGTTGGTAATATCGCGTAGTAGCGAAATGACGAAAAACAAGGTGAATGACGAATGACAGCAAGACGAATCAATAGCGACGGCCGACAGCTCATCCAGTCTTTCGAGTCCCTGCGCCTGACGGCCTACCACGGCGCGGCCGATCGCCCAGGGCTCTATACCATCGGCTGGGGCCACACTGGCACGGTCGAGGGGCGTGCTGTCGCGCTCGGCATGAAGATCACCGAAGATCAGGCGAACGCCCTGCTCGATGCCGACCTGAAGGGATTCGAGGAAGCGGTAGAGCGGCTTGCTCCTGGAGCAACGGATAGCGAATTTGCAGCGATGGTGAGCCTCTGCTTCAACATCGGATCGGGGGGGTTCCAGAAAAGCAGCGTGCGCCGGCTGCACCTGGCAGGCGATCTGACGGGCGCGGCAAACGCGTTCCGGTTGTGGTGCAAGGCGGGCCGTCCACCAAAGAAAGTCGCTGGCCTGGTGCGTCGGCGTGAGGCGGAGCGTGCCCTTTATCTTTCTGGGAGAGCGAAATGAGCGAAGACAAACCGGTTTACTTGGCTGGCACCATGCGTGACGCCTTCGAAAGTCCGACCGCTGGGGCTGCCATCTTGGCTTATATCATGGCGCGACTGGCTGAGCCGTCGACCTGGCGGGGCATCATGGCCTTGCTCACGTCGGTTGGCCTGGCGATCAGTCCAGAGCAGGCGGTCGCAATCACATCTGTCGGGATTGGCCTGATCGGTCTGATTGGTACCTTTGTGCCCGACAAACCAAAGGGGTAAGAGCCCATAAAGTGGGAATATCCTCACTTTGTGTTTATTGCTTTCAGTGACTTGAGACAGCGCGGTATTCCCAAATACCGCGCATATACTCATGATCTTTATTGATATTGGCCGTGGACTTATAGTCCATCTGTCGAAGGTTCGAATTCTTCACGACCCACAAAATAAAACAGTCGGTTACGTGATGATCGTATACCGGATGTTTTCGTTTTCTGCGGTTATATTCCCA
>Ga0247839_1002256_pt1 | contig 29552 bp, 15 predicted proteins | sample LaCruzMarch2015__6_FD_192405 | JGI IMG/M metagenome (GOLD analysis project Ga0247839, IMG submission 192405) | Freshwater microbial communities from meromictic Lake La Cruz, Castile-La Mancha, Spain - LaCruzMarch2015_16m | ecosystem: Environmental > Aquatic > Freshwater > Lake | place: Spain... | reverse complement strand
CTAGCGAGGTCGTGCGTGGGTTCGGACATTGTATCTTTTCTACAAATATTCGACCTCTAGCGAGGTCGTGCGTGGGTTCGGACATTGTATCTTTTCTACAAATATTCGACCGCTCGCGAGGTCGTAGCGTTGCATAATGATTCTTTGTTATAAAACGATATTCTTCAAAAGATTTTTGGAATCCTAAAGGCAAGGCACCGACCTCCTTGGAGGTCAAATATTTATAGCAACTAATATCTTACACAGCTGTTTCCGCTTTGCCGGATGTTCGTGATAATACATAAAAATCCCGAATTTTAGGTTTCACCAAAATTCGGGATTTTTATATATAGTGTAGGTTTCGGTTTTTTACCGAACGATGGTTACATCGCCTTTGTACAATTCAATTACACCGTCAATAAATTCCACTTCAGCATACCAAACAAACACGCCTGGTGTGGTGGTTTGTCCTTTGACGCGGCCATCCCAGCCCAAATTGTCGTCGTTGGGCAGGAAATTATCGAGGGTAAACACCGCATCGCCCCAGCGATCAAAAATCTGGAAGGAGCGAATGTTTTTTACGGTACCTTCTTTTGCAAAAATACTGAACTTGTTGTTTTGGCCATCCAAATCGGGTGTAAATACGTTTGGAACGTACACATATTTCCTTCTGTTGACGGTAACCACCATTTTATCATCGTCGCTACAACCATTGGTTGCAGTCACTTTGATGGAATAGGTGGTGGAAATAAAGGGCGTAACTACTTGTTCGAGGCAACTTACACAGTCCGGATTTACAAACGAAGGCGTCCAGGTCACTGACAAAATGCTATCAATCGGCACATTGACGATTGCCTTCAGCATGGTGGAGTCGCCCAGATCAAGGATTTGGTTGTTGCCCAAATCGACGGTCACCTGAACGGCGGGATTGACGATAATGACTTCCGTTTGTTGACAATCATTGGCATCGTACGTGGTTACCACATATTGACCTGCCTTTAAGCCCATAAAGGCGTTGGATGTCTGGAACTTGATATTATCGAAAGTATAACGGTAAGGCGGCACCCCGCCCGTTGCTTCTACATAAATACTGCCATTATTTTGACCAAAACAGGTCAGGTCATTCACCCGGAAGGTAAAGCTGAGTGCGGTAGGTTCGGTTAGGGTAATGTTGGCGGTGTTGGTACACTGGTTGGCATCGGTCACCGTAACGGCGTAAGTACCCGCTCCTAAGTTATTGGCTTGTACACCGACTGCGCTGTTCGACCAAACATAACTGAACGGTTGTTTGCCGCCGGTTGCAATGGCGCGAGCACTTCCGTCTGTTTCGCCTTGGCAACTTACTGCAAATCCGGTAAAGTTGGACACCAATTCGGTCGTCAGGGCTGGAGGAAACAACTGCACAATGGTTGCTTGCCCCGTGGTGCTGAATCCATTTGCTGAACTTACTACGATTGTATAATTTCCTGGGCTTAAACTGTCGATATCAATCGGCAGGTTGACTGCACCCAGGGATCCCGTTTTTACTGGATTGCCATTAAATGCCAAGGTGTAGGTAAAGGGCACTTCACCCAAAGTGGGTGTGATGGTCAAAGTACCCGTGGTAGATCCGCAAGGAATGGTAGAGCCAAGTACACTGGCGCTCACCCCGCAACTGGATGCCGGGCGCAAGGTGGTTACGGCAGTAATGGTACTGTCACAACCGAATTGATTGGGCAAAACGGTAACAATCGTACCCACTTCCAAAGGATCGCAAGTGGTGTATTCGAGCAAGGTAGCGCTGCTCGGCAACAAGGCAACGGTTTCTGTTACCGTGCTGTCGCAACCAAACTGATTTGGGAAGATAGATACAAACACGCCCGCTTCTGCTGGAATACAGGTGGTTGATTGCAGCGCGGTAGCACTTTCGGGCAACAAGGACACCGTTGTTATTACGACACTATCGCAACCTGCTGCGGTGAGTAGGGTTTTCGGAAAAACACCGACTGCTGCCGGATCACAATTGGCCGCTGTCAAATAGGTGGTATCGAGGTGGAAAAATGCAATGGTGGTAATTACCGTACTGTCACAACCGAATTGATTGGTCAGATTTTTTGTGAAAACACCTACTTCTGATGGATTACAACTAGACCCTGAAAGCAAGGTTGTATTGCTCGGTAAGAGGTTTACGGTGGTAATCACGACACTGTCACAGCCCGCTGCGGTAAGCAGGGTTACCGGGAAAACGCCTACTCCAGCCGGATCGCAGGTGGTCGCTGTCAAATAGGTGGTATCGAGGTGAAAGAAAGTGATGGTTGTAATGACCGTACTGTCGCAACCATATTGATTGAACAGGTTTTTCGTGAAAACACCTACTTGTGCCGGGTTACAACTGGAGCCTGATAGCAAGGTCGTATTGCTGGGTAACAAATTGACAGTGGTGACCACAACGCTGTCGCAACCGCCAGAAGTGGTAAGCGTTTGCGCAAACACCCCTGCCGCTGTTGGGTCGCAAGTAGTGGTTATCAGGAACGTTGTATCCAGCGGGGTGAAGGCAATCGTGGTGGTCAGAATGCTGTCGCAACCTGCCGCCGTGGTCACATGTTGTACAAATACGCCCACTTGGCTTGTATTGCAGCTGGTACCGAACAAAAAGGTGGTATCCAAGGCAAAAAAGCTCACCGTATTAATAACGGTACTGTCGCAGCCAAATTGGTTGGCCAAAACGGTGGTAAAGACACCCACCTGATTGGGGTTGCAACTGGCGTCAAACAACAAGGTGGTATCCTTTTGCAATTCAGTAACCGTCGTTATCACGATACTATCGCATCCTTCATAGGTTAGCAAATTTTGCACAAACACACCTACAGCCGCCGGATCACAAGAACTGGTATATAATAAGGTGGTATCAGACAATGAAAAAGTTACAGTTCGGATTACCGTACTATCACAACCATATATATTGGTCAGGTTCGTTGTAAATACCCCAACATTGGCTAAATCACAACTGGTCGCTGCCAGCAAGGTGGTGTTGGATGGCAACAATTGCACAACCGTGGTTACAATACTATCGCAACCATTCGCCTGTTGGTACAAATTGGTGTTGGTTCCTGCCAGTGCCGGATCGCAGGTGGTCAGGTTGATGGTCAGGGAATCAATGGAAAATACGGTGAGGTTGGTCGTGATGATACTGTCGCAACCGAAAATGGTTTGCAAACTATCGACATAAACGCCGGAAGTAGTTTGTACTGCTCCACCGACCAACAACGATTGGCCATCGCACAATTGAACTGCTTTGCTTTGGGCAATGTTGGGACGCACAATTGCATTGACTGCATCAGACGCCAGGGCCGTGCAGGCATTGGGTGTGGTATTATCCGTAACACCATTTAATTGATACAGCGTGTTGGTGGTAGGGGATAGCGTAATGGTATGTCCATTGGAAATATTCAGCAGGTTCACATTGGAACTACCATTGAACCAATTTACATCAAATGGCCCGTTGCCTGTCAGCGTAAAGGTGAGGGTAATGGATTCGCCATCGCAAATTTGTCCGCCACCGGTGAGTTTGGCACTTGGAATCGGCGAAACGGTTACGTTTTGACAAACCGAGGCGCCAGTACCGCAGAAATTCTGTGGTGTAACGCATACTTTACCCGTACTAGCCGAATTCAGAAAGTTGACAAAAACCGAATCGCCTGTACCTGTAATGGTAGCGCCTGCGGGAACCGACCAGGTGTAGGTTGTGCCGGGTTGTTCTCCATCCAGGGTGTACAAATAAGGTCCGCCGCCTGCACATACTACGTTAGGACCGGTTAGGACGGGTATTTTCAGCGCGGGTTGAATCGCAATATTTAAACAAGCAGGCTGTGAAGAGCCGCAGTTATTGTTTGCAACGACACAAAGTGGACCGCCGGTGGTGGTGCCCGTCCATGGAATTTGAATCACATTGGGTGAAATCGTGGTAAAAGGCGTATTTCCTGGGGTCGACCAAGTGTAAGAGGTAGGTGGCGGTGAACCAACTGCGCTTGCCGTATATATGGTCGTAGAATCCTGACAGGGCATTAAATTACCACTGAGTAGGGGTAATTGCGGGACCGAACTGACGGCGGTGACATCCACGCACGCCGTATCCATACAAGCAACGCCTTGCCGACTATGGGTAACCACCAGGCAATATTGACCAGGTTGGTTTACATTTACAGTAGGCTGATTACTGAAGCCGACAATACCTGGGCCGGTCCATTTATAAAACGTTTGTCCACCTACCGCTGTATTGACAGAAGATCCTGAGCCATTCAGGGTAATTTGTATATTGACGGTACAATCGAGAATGCCTGGGGGCGCGATTACAGCATCCGGCTCCAGAATAGCGAGGTTCACATTGACAATACTGTCGCAACCTTTAGAGCTGGTGCACACTTCTGTGTACAGGCCAGAACTGGTGTAGGTATCGGAGCATAGGGTATAACTCGCAGGGCCGCACACATTCACCAAGGTAAACGGTGAAATGGTGGTAGGAATCAGAATAATTTTACAGTTTACGACACTGTCACAACCATTGTCGCCGGTGAGGGTAACCGGAAACATACCAGGATTGGCAAATTCCTGTCCGGCGCAGGTAACACTTTGATTTTGACAGTAATAGTGGGTTTCGTTGGTAAACACCTTTGGAATTACGTGCACCACACAATTGATAGTACTATCGCAGTTCAGGAAAGAGTTGAGGATAACCGGAAAAGTACCACCTGAAGTAAAGGTTTTTCCAGCGCATTGGACTGTTTTGCCCTGGCAAAGATCCACTTCTTCGACCGTTATGATGTCTTCTCCAATATTTACGGGTAAACAAAACTCGGGGGCATCGGGGCAGTTCGCATTTCGTGCGCACACTTCGGCCGGGCCGGGTTCCAACCAGGTTACCGTGATGGTATTGCTGGTCGGGTTACCATTGATGGTACCTGCGGTGGGTGGATTGATCGTCCAAACCGAAACAGCGGCTGTATTATAGGTGCCGGTAGGGCTAGAGGGCAGGCACAGGCCATTTGTAGTGCCTGTTACCGTTGGCACCGACCCATTGATGGAATAATCGCAAAGTGCGCCGCCACTACCGTCAATACAGATGTAATACACCTCACCAGGGGTTAAAGGGGTATTGGTGGTGAGGGTTTGTGTGGTTTGGGTAGGTAAATTACCCAGGCAAGGTGAAACAAACTGGAAAGTAGCACAGTCGGCCGTCGAAAGTATCCCCGCCTGTATACCATTTCCGGATGCGCAACCATAACAGGAAATTTCGAAAGAAGCACTTGTTGCATCGGCCGTAAACGCAAACCAATGGTTGTTGTGAATGGTAGTACACCAGGAAGGTGGAAAAGAAATAGGTGCGTCTGGTGTGGTGCTACCGTAATAGCAATCCAGGGAGGACGGAGACGGTAAAATACAAGCCTGGGTTGCATCCACAGAAGGTACCGGATCTGTACAGGTGGCACCACTACATTGAGCAGAAGCAGGTATTTTGATTAAAACAAACAGGCAAAAAAGGATTAATATTTTGTAAGGTAGTTGCATGTGTTTTTGTTTAGGAAGCCAACCAAATTTATCCTTGACAGATAAATAATTATTTGTTAGCTCTAAAGATACACAAAACCAATAAGATGCTGCATCTGCGTGTAGGGGCGAATGTCTTTTGAATTGGCCGAATCGCCCTAATTTAATTTTTTATTTGCCTTGTATTTATAGAAACCATAAATTACAATTCATTGAAAGTTAAGTTAATGTGTTAAAATTCTGTGGAACTGGGTTTTGCCAGAATGAATTTTATGGCACTTGAATTTTAGTACAAAAAAAGTATGGTGAATACCGGTAGATTCTATTTTTTAATGCGGCGTATGGCTTGTAGTTGCGGCTTCCGGCCTTCATTTGCAACCAGCCAAAATGATTCGTTCCAGGGGGTGATGGATTCGTATTGCCGGGCTATGAGCAACTTTGGCAATCGTTTTTCTTGTCTTTTTCCGCTGAAAAAATTGCTTCCTTTAAAATTGGTAAAATAGAATACCGAACATTTGGTAAACGGTATAAATCCCCATTTTTTTCCGATGATGTAACTGGTCAAGGCCAACGTTTTGCCATCCGCACTCAACCCAGCGCCGGTCACCACCCGGTTTTTAAATACCATGCTATCGCGGAGTTGTGCTACGTAGGTGCCAGGTTGCGCAGGCAGGACGTAATGCTTGGAGACAAAGTTACCCTGGAAGGTGTTTTTTGAAAAAAAGTGGAGGCTATCGTTCAAAAAGACCAGGGCTTCGCAATTGTAGTTCCAGTTTTGAGGCTGTGCAGGCGGGAAAGCCTGCTGGTCGGGATAGTTAAAACGAATACTGTCTAGTTGTTTGGATTGGAGGTTGTATTTAAATATACATAAGTCCTTGCGCTTGTTTTTGTTATTCCCAAAATCACCAATGTATAAATTGCCATTTGAATCAGCTGCGAGGTCTTCCCAGTCGCGGTTAGGAACAGGGAGAGTTCTTTTTTCGAGCACAAGGCCCTTTATTGGATCGAACCTGAATAAATCGGACGGGTTATTGCTGTCATTCAGCAGCCAAACGTCGCCATTGGGGAGGTGCACCATGCCGGATACTTCTTTAAGTTCGGTGGGCAAATACAGGCGTTTTTTAGGTGTTTGTGCAGGGAGCGCAGTAGAAACCAGCAAAAGGCTGTTTAAAACCACGTATAAAGCAAAAAATCGGTTTGTCATAAGGATAAGAAAACAAGGAAGAATGAATAGACTTGCAAAACAAACAAGTTGCATTTGCCAGCCTATTCATCCTTCACGGGTCTCTAAAATTTCCTTAGATTTTTATGAATCGGGTCGTCCAGGCTGCGCCATGCTGTTCAATCCGTACAAAATAAGTGCCAGAAGGGAATTTGCTGGTGTTTATTTGTTCGAATTGGCTTGGGTTGTTCAACGTAGTAACCACACGTCCTTCCACGCTCATGATCGTAATTTGATCAACTTGCAGGTCGGTGCGGATGTTCAAAACGTCGGTAGCCGGATTTGGTGCGATGCTTACATTGGCGCTGAAATCAACATTTTTTACCGCCACCAGGGTATTGATGTCCGCGTTGTAGCGTGGCAATACCTGATATCCAGTAGTAAATGGTGCTGAGTTATCGAACTGACCACCCAAACCGGTGAGGTTGAATGGTTCTGGCGGCGCAGGAGAATTGTACGTTTCTACGTCACGGTCGATACGAATGGTGATGGTATCGTTCGGGCTGTCGTTTGAAACGGCCAGGCATGTGAAGCCGCTACCACCCACACCGGTTGTCCAGGTTGCAGGATTCACCAGGCGTAAGTTGTTCAATTTGATCAACTTAGATTCGGTTGCTTCCGACAATTTGGTTACCACGGTTGGCGCAAGCAAAACATTGTTTGCAGAAACCTTGATTACAGTATCAGGTTGGATTTCTGTTTGACCGTTAAACTGGCCAATCACGCCACGGATGGTTACCTTGTCTTTTTCAACCACATTGTAACCGAAATCGCCGTTCAGGCTCGATACAGCGATGCCATTGCCATTGTCGTCGATGATGGTAAACAACAGGCTGGTACCACCTGCAACGCCTGGACGAATATTAAATCCGTACACGGTACCTTGCAATTCGGCATAAACACCGGTTGAGTCGGCTTGGCCTGTAGCGCTTTCGCCGGTAACTTGGGCGATGGTGTAGGGTTTGTAGCAGATCACCTTGATATTTACGGTTGCGGTATCGCATGCGCTTGCATCACACAATATATATTGAAATGCATCTGGGCCGCAGTAACCGGCAGTGGGCTGGTAAGTGATTTGGTTATTTGCGCCAACGGTTGCGGTACCATGGGTTGGTCCACCCGCAAGAATGGTCAGGGAAGTAACCGGGTTCGGAACCAGGTCATTGCCCAATACATTGATTACTTTAGTGGTGCCACTTGGAATGTTTACGTTATCATTCACTGCAACCAGCGTATTCGTACCTGTACAGCCAGAAGCCGCCAAAGGATTGGCTTTTACTTCTTTGCCATTGATGGTAACACCGGTGCTGGTTGTTGCTGCCTGCCAGTTGGCCACATTGCTGTTGTCGGCAGTAGGGTCGCAAAGTACGAGTGAGGAGCCATTTCCATTTGCTTCCAAGGGCCAAGGTGCCATGTTGGAATAGGTCACTTCGTCAATAACGGTACCGCCTGGATTCAGGACTTTCAAAGTTTCGCCGCCATTGGTGAGTGCGCCACCGCTCCATGCGAGTGCTGTTTTACCGAGCACCGATTGAATGGCTGTAGGTTTCACAGCGGTCAGAATGTATTGTCCTGGGGCAAGGGTTACGGCAGGAAAAACAAAAGTTACGCCAAAGATAGACCAACCTTCGAGGTTCACTGGGTTGCTGCTCACATTGTAAAGTTCAATGTATTCGAGGGAGTCAACACCAGATTCTGGCGGGTTGTACATGATTTCAGTAATCACAATTTGTGCTTCTGAACGGAACAGCACTGTAAGCAGAAAACAGAAAGCAAGCAACGTTTTTTTCATGTTCACAATTTAAAAGAAGTTTAAACAATAGATCGGATTGGTGAATAAAGTGCAAAAGTAGGGAAAAAGTGGGCAGAGCGCAGCCCAAGATTGTATTGAATTCAAGGAAGGCGAAAAATTAATAGCAAGTTAACATGCCGATTTTACCTTTGCCCCGAATTTTCTTTGCTTTTTCAACAATCCAATTCTATTCTGTATGAAACATGCATTACTATGCAAGCGGACATTGAGTGCTTCCATGCGCACTTTGATGGTTCTCGCAATTTTATTTTCGGGTTTGAGCGCTTTCGCTCAGATCACTTCTTCTACCATCAGTGGTGAAGTGAAAGACAAAAACGGTGAGGCCCTGATTGGTGCTACCGTTGTTGCTACCCACACACCATCTGGTACCCGTTACGGTACTGTTACCAATGCATCTGGCCGCTACGTGTTGCCAAACGTGCGTGTAGGTGGTCCATTCGCTGTAGTTGTAACCTACACAGGTTACGAGGCACAGACAAGAGACAACATCTACACCAGCTTGGGTAACGCATCTTCTGTAAACGTTCAGTTGGCAGAAACAGGTGTAACCATCGGTGAGGTAGTTATTTCCGCAAACCGTTCTGATTTGATCAGTTCTGATCGCACGGGTGCTGCTACTACCTTCTCAAAAGAGCAGATCAATTCTGTTCCTGTAATTGGTAGCCGTTCTATTTCTGAAATCACCAAGTACAACCCGAACGGTAATGGTCGCTCTTTCGGCGGTCAGGACTCACGTTTGAACAACTTTACCATCGACGGTTCTGTGTTCAACAACGGTTTCGGTTTGGGTAGCGATGCCAACGCAGGTGGTCGTACGGGTACAACGCCGATTTCTTTGGACGCGTTGGAAGAAGTACAAGTAAACGTTGCACCTTTTGACGTACGTCAGTCTGGTTTCACGGGTTCTGGTATCAACGCGGTAACTCGCTCTGGTACAAATGAAATTTCTGGTTCTGTTTACTACAGCTTCCGCGACACCGGTGACTTGTTTATCGGTAAAAAAGACTATTTCGGTAACAAACCACCAATCACCAGCTTCGACAACAAAATTTTCGGCGCACGTTTGGGTGGTGCAATCATCAAAAACAAGTTGTTCTACTTTGTGAGCTACGAGCGTGAGCGTCGTATTTCTCCAGGTACACCTTGGCTTGCTAAAGGTACACCTGGTGCTAATTCAAATAATGAAACCCGTGTGTTGAAAAATGACCTTGATTCATTGAGTACATTTCTGGACACTAAATACGGTTACAAAACAGGTGAATACCAAGGTTTTGACTTCGAAACAAAGTCTGACAAGTTTCTTGTGCGTCTTGACTACAACATCAGCGATGCACACAAGCTGACGTTGCGTTACACCCACCACAACTCTTTGGCCGACCAGCCTATTTCGAACAGTAACTCTTTGGGCTTCGGTAGCCGTAGTTTGAGTGCAGATGCGATGGCTTACCAAAATTCTGGCTACTTGATCGGTGACAACACCCGTTCTATTGTAGCGGAATTGAACTCAACTTTTGGCGATCGTATTTCGAACAAATTCATTGCTGGTTATGACTACCAGAACGAAGACCGCCAGTATAAAGCAGATTTGTTTCCAACCATTGATATCCTGAAAGACGGCAGAACCTACATCAGTGCTGGTTTTGACCCATTCACACCAGGTAACAAATTGGATTACAGCACTTTGCACTTTACAGACAACGTTACGTTGTACGCTAACAAGCACACCATCACAGTGGGTGCGAACTACGAGTACTACAAATCAAACAACTTGTTCTTCCCAGGTTCGAATGGTGTTTATGTATTCAACTCTTTGTCAGACTTCTACGCGGCTGCAAATTCAACCGCAGATACATCTCCTGTCAAGTTGAACCTGTACCAGTTCCGTTATTCTGCCCTGCCAAATGCTGCTGAGCCGTTGCAAACATTAGAAGCACACAAAACAGACATTTATGGCCAGGACGAATTCCAATTGACCAGCAACTTTAAAGTAACGTTGGGCTTGCGTGCGAGCGCAATTTGGTTTGCTCAAACCAGCTTGTCAAACCCAACGGTTGACAACCAGGAATATGTTGATAATGATGGTGCGCGTGGTTACAAAATCACGACTGGTAAATTGCCTGAAACAAAAATTCTGTTCGAGCCACGTTTGGGCTTTAACTTAGACGTATTTAAAGATCAGAAAACACAGGTGCGTGGTGGTACTGGTATCTTCACTGGCCGTCCTCCTTATGTATTCTTGTCGAACCAAATTGGTAACAATGGTGTATTGACCGGCTTTATCCAGTCTGCAAACACCACCAAATACAAATTTACCAACGACGCAAGCACATACATCCCTGAAACACCAACCCTCCCATCTACTTTTGATATTGCTGCAACAGATGGCGATTTCAAATACCCACAGGTATGGAAATCGAACCTTGCAATTGACCAGAAGTTGCCATTGGGCTTCGTGTTTTCTGTAGAAGGTTTGTACAACAAGAACATCAATGCTGTAAACTACTTTGATGCGAACCTCGAGCCTGCAACTGCCACGTTCGCTGGCCCAGACAATCGTCCACGTTTCCCAGGTTCTGGCTTGACCGGTACCAACCTGAACAGCGCGATCCGTATCAATGACAACATCTCTCGTGCAGCAATCCTGAACTCAAAAAGCGAAGGTTACTACTACAGTGCTACAGTTAAGTTGGAATACCCACAACGCAAAGGTTTGTACGGTATGGTGGCTTACACACACAGCAAAGCAACCAACTTGATGGGTGCAGGTTCTATTGCATCTGGTTCATGGACTGGTGCTCGTTCTTCTTTGGGCAACAACAACCTGAATCTTGCATTTGCTGACCAGGATATCCCACACCGTATTGTGGCGATGTTGAACTACCGCATCGAATATGGCGATCAATTTGGTGGCGCTACCCAGTTCTCTTTGGGTTATGTAGGTGAGCGCTCTAACCGCGCATCGTATGCATTCGCAGGCGATATGAATGGTGATGGTGTTACCAACAACGACTTGATCTTTGTTCCTAACAAAGCATCTGACTTGACATTTGAGCAATTCACTGCAACCAACGCTGGTGTAGTGGACACATTCACCATTGCACGCCAGATTGCTGCATTTGATGCCTTTATCGATCAAGACGACTACTTGAAAGACCGTCGTGGCAAATACGCTGAACGTAATGGCGTATTGTTCCCATGGTTGCACCGTTTTGACTTCTCTGTTGCGCAAGATTTCTATGTGAAAGTAGGCGGCAAACGGAATGCAATCCAGGTTCGTTTCGACATCCTGAATGCAGGTAACCTGTTGAACAATGAATGGGGCGTAGGCAACTTCTTGACCACCGACCGTCCATTGACTTACAGAGGTGTATCTACAGATGGTACACCACGTTACCGCATGGCTACACAAGTTAAAAATGGCAAAACCATATTATTGACCGATACTTTCCAGAAGAGCACGGTAATTAGCCAGGTTTGGGCGGCGCAGTTGACCATTCGTTACACTTTTAACTAATTTGAATTATACAGAAGGTCATACGTTTAAAATTTGACCGTTTGTTGAATCATTTTTTGGGGAGGCTGTATCACAATTTCGGTTGTGAGACAGCCTCTTTCTTTTTTTAACACCGGATGTTTTGGGCCACGGGGTATATGCAAGTAAAAGTTTCCTATAATTGCAGAAGATTTAAAACCGAAATAATATGCGTCTTCATTTTTTATGGGTTTCGCCTTCTGTTAATCAGTTCGTATCCCTGATCCAATCCGGCAAATATTTTTTTATTTTTTGGGCTATAGGGTATTGTAGTACCCTCAAAATAAACGCACAATGCCCTATCACGGTCGATGCCGGACCTGACCAATACGTTTGTAATCCGCCTGCAGCAGTTACCCTGGATGGAAATATTAGTGGGAATTACCTTGGTTTTGTTTGGACGCCTACCACCGGCATGACAGGGGCCAACACTTTGACGCCTACTGTAAATGTTAACCAGACTTTGAATTATGTATTGAGTGCAAATGCAGTCGATCCTGGTTTGAATGTGGTGGAAAACGGCGACTTTGAGCAAGGCAATAGCGGGTTTAGTACGGATTATATTTACAATCCCGGATTTACCATGTTTCCTTTTGGTTCGTATGAAGTGGCGAGTGTGCCGGCTGCTTTTCCGGCCTGCCCCGACCATACTTCCGGTTCGGGCAATTATATGGTTGTGGATGGTGCGCAAACGCCTAATTTATTTTTGTGGTGCCAAACCGTAACCGTTACACCTAATACCCAGTATGAACTTTCCGCCTGGGCCTTGTCTTTTGTCACCAATGCGCCGTTTGCCTTATTAAGATTTACCATCAATGGCGTGCAGATTGGTGGACCTTTGAGTGTGCCGCCGCCGCAGTGTTTTTGGCACCCTTTTTCAGCAATTTGGAACAGTGGTGCGAATACGAGTGCTACGATTTGTATTGAAAATTTGACCGTAACCGGCTCTAACAATGATTTTGGGCTTGATGATATCGCCTTAAGTCCAGTTTGTACCCAAACGGATACGGTCAAAGTGCAAATTGTCAATATTTCCGCAGTGGCGAACCCTTCTTTTGTGAATTTGCCCTGTGCAGGTGCTACTTTAACCTTAAACGGAACGGGCTCGAGTACAGGTGCCGATATTTCCTATTTATGGGAAACCAGCGATGGTAATATTGTTTCCGGGGGCACCACGCTGACGCCGGTCATTGACCAGCCGGGTACCTATACCTTGACGGTGAGTTATGATTATGGCACCGGACAATGCACGAAAAGCACCAATGTTACCGTAATTTTAAATCCAAACGCCCTCTCTGCATCCATTTTTACACCCCAACCATTGGGCTGTGGCGGAACAACGGTCAATATCACCGGTCAATCTAACCAAGGTGCGGTAAGTTATGCCTGGTCAACCACCGATGGCAATATTGTGGCGGGCGCGAACACGGTTACTGCGCAGGTAGATCAGCCGGGAACCTATACACTTACGGTTACCAATATTTTTAATGGTTGTACAGCCACTGCCCAAACGACGGTGATTGTGGCAAATAACCCACCTATTGCAATCGCCAATGCCAGTGGTCCGATCAATTGCCAAGCCCTGCAAAGTAACCTCAGTGGAAGCGGGTCGAGTACGGGCGGTACTATCCAGTATAGTTGGAGCAGTCCAAATGGCATCATCGTTTCAGGTCAAAATAGCATCAATGCGGTTGCGGGCTCAGGAGGTTTATTTATATTAAGGGTGTTAAATACCAGCAATACCTGTTTTACCCTTGATTCTGTACTGGTGGTGGCCGACACCATGCGCCCTACGATATCGTTGGTACCACCGGGTGTATTAAATTGCCTGGTCGATACCCTGCCCATTATTGTGACCATCACACCAAATGACGCAGTGCTTTTGTGGACTGCCGGTCCAGGCGGCAGCATCGCAGGTAGTAATGATAGTACCCAATTGTTGGTGCTTACGCCCGCAGTTTATCAATTGCTGGTGACCGATACCAGCAACTTTTGCACACAAACCTTATCTGTTACCGTAAATATTGACGTTCAAACACCTGTGGCGGTCGTGGGGCCAGCCAATAACCTCACGTGTCAGCAAACTTCCGTGGTATTGAATGGAGCGGGATCAAGTACCGGACCGAATATTACTTACCAATGGTCGTCGAACAACGGTGGAAATGTGGTGTCGGATGGACAAACCTTAAACCCCGTCGTTAATGCACCCGGATTGTATCAATTGTTGGTCACCAACACCATCAATGGTTGTACGGATACCGCTACCGTGCAGGTTACCGCCGATGCAAATGTAATTGTGGCTGTTGCTAATGCTTTAGATACCCTTGATTGTCAGACTTTTACCGTGGGATTGAATTCAACTGGTTCGACCAATGTGCCCGGATTGTTATATGCCTGGTCGATTGCTGCCGGTTCAACTGGGAATTTCACCTCGGCGGTGGATGGTCCAACGGCCCAGGTGGATGCGCCGGGCACCTACCAACTCCTGATAACCAATCCTGCAAGCGGCTGTACCGCCGTTGATTTTGCTATTGTAGCAATTGATACCTTGAAACCGGATGTCCAAATTGCGCTACCGGATACCATTACCTGTGTGCAACCCAACCTTACCTTGGTGGCAAGTAATACGGATAGCATCGGTGTTTATACGTACACCTGGACGACCATTGGCGGAAATATCGTTTCTGGGAACAATACCCTGATGCCCTTGGTCAATGCAGCAGGCCAGTATATTTTATTGAGTGCCCAAACCAACAATGGATGTAGCGCAACAGATACGGTCACCGTGGTGATTGCAACCGGCGCACCCACCGCTGTGATTGCACAACCTGATACGCTTGATTGTGCCACACTTAGTTTTCAATTGTCGAGCACGGGATCTTCGGTTGGGCCAGAATTTGAATATGCCTGGTCTGCCACTAATGGGGGACTACTGCTCAGTCCTGCCGATCAACCTAATCCTGATATTGGCACTGCTGGTGATTATAAATTGATCATTACCAATGTTTTAAATGGATGTACGGCGCTTGATTCGGTAACCGTGCTTAGAGATACCCTCGCACCACCCGCACTGGCAGGGGCAGATACCGTGTTGCTTACCTGCCTGCAAACGACTGCACAATTGCTGGTTAATCAAGGCTTGATGGTCAATGTACAGTATGCGTGGTCGACCATTGGCGGCAACATTGCCGGCAATCCAAATCTGGATCAAATTACCGTAAATCAGCCTGGTGCTTATATTGTCCTCGTAACCAATCCAGAAAATGCCTGTACAGCCAGCGATACCTTGTTGGTGAATGCCGATCAGGTAGCGCCCGATTTGCAGGTTTTACCGACCGGCGCGATTACTTGCAAAACACCAACCGCCGCTTTACAAGCCAGCAGTAGCATCACCAATTTGACCTACCTGTGGCAAACCGGCAATGGAACCCTGGTTGCAGGGCAAACAACCGCACTGGCAACTGCAAGTACTCCAGGCAGTTACGAGGTTACGGGCACCAATCCGGCCAATGGTTGCAATACCGTAGACACGATAATCGTCTCCATTGATACCATTCCACCGGTAGCCGCGACGGCTGATACCGTTTCACTCACCTGTTTTGATCCGCAATTACAATTGGTCGGTTTTACCAACAATGCGCAACCCTTATATAGTTGGACCAGCGCCCAGGGAACGGTGCTGTCGGGCGCTACTACGAATGTGGCCTTGGTGAACCAGCCGGGTACATATCTATTTACTGTGCAGGATAGCCTCAGTGGTTGCTCTGCAAGTGACTCCATCATTGTATTGCAACAATCGACGCCGCCTACGGTCAATGCCGGTTTTGACAGGGTAATAAACTGTAATGTGCAAATTGTTGATTTGCAAGGAATGGCGGGCGTTTATGGCGTGCCGTCCTATCAGTGGATCGACCTGTTGAACCAGGGAAATATTATTGGCGATCCCAAAAATTTGGCGATTCAGGTGGATGGTCCGGGTATTTTTGTGCTGACCGTGCGCGATACCATTACTGGTTGTGAGGCGTTTGATACGGTTCGGGTATTTATTGACACCCTGCAACCTGTGGCTAAAATTGGCAACCCGCAGGTGCTTACTTGCGCCTTAAAACAGTTTAATTTGCTGTCGATCGGAACAAACCCACCCGGCGTGAATTTTGCCTGGACCGCCTTAAATGGTGGAAATATTGTTGCTGCAGGTAATACCAGTTCGCCTTTAATTGATTCGGCCGGAACGTACAACTTGTTGGTAACCAACCCTGTAAATGGTTGTACGGCTGTAGCCTCGGTGGTCGTTACGCAAAATATTAGTCCGCCGCCGATCAGTGTAAATACCGCTGCTCCGATGAATTGTACAGATACTACCCGTACGTTGCAGGGCAATCCTGCATCGGGCAATTACCAATATAGTTGGTCAACAATCAATGGTAATATTGTGAGCGGTGCACAACAATCCAATCCGACGGTAAATCAGGCGGGTGATTACCAATTGGTCTTGACCGATAACCAAACCGGATGTCAGGATTCCACCGTGCTTACCCTTACCATTGATACGATTGCGCCCCAATTAAATATTCAAATACCCGATACCCTCGATTGCAGCCTGAAGACCATTCCATTGCAGGGCATTCCTTTACCCGCCTTTGGAAACACCGCATTATGGAGCACGAGCAATGGTCAAATTGTGGGCGCAAACAACAATTTGAATGCGGTTGCAGGCCAAGCGGGGACCTATATTTTGACCATAACCAGTTTGCAAAACGGGTGTAAAGCCAGTGCAATGACTACAGTTTTGCAAAACATTACCCCGCCTGTAGCCCAAGCAGTTACCGGATTTAAACTTACTTGTACTGCACCGAGTGGTGATGTAAATGGAAGTGCTTCGTCGGGAATAGGCAGCCTGAGTTATCAATGGAGTACGCTAAACGGGTCAATTTTGAGCAATGGGAATAGTGCGGTAGCCCTGGTTGGCGCGTCTGGCACCTATGTTTTGCAGGTACAAGATAACGCAAATGGCTGTACCGATACGGCGCAGGTGGTTGTTCTGGCAGATACTTCAGCGCCAAAGGTGCAGATTTTGCCTGCTTTACCTTTTACTTGTTTGCGGGACAGTGCTTTATTAAATGCCAATGGTTCGAGTGTTGGTGCTAATTTTACCGAAAACTGGACAGATATAAATGGTTTAAACTTAAATCAGCAACAAGGTTTAAACGCAACTGTGCTAGACACAGGGATGTATATATTAACCATTGAAAATCAGCAAAATGGATGTGCTACTTCCGATACCGTGCTGGTTGAAATGGATCGTTTACCGCCCAATGCAGACGCTGGTCCACCCCTGATTTTGTTTTGTACCCAACCCAAAGTTGCTTTGTTGGGAAATAGTAGCACCGGGCCTGGCATGCAGTTTAGCTGGTCTACTACAAATGGCGTGATTGATGCGGGTGCACAAACACAAAGTCCAATCGCTTCAGCACCAGGTAATTACGTATTAACAGTTACCAACCCAAATAATGGGTGTACAGCAGTTTCCAATACCAATGTGTCGGAGGTGGACTTACCGGCATTTGAACTCAATGTCATTCAACCCAGTTGCATCGATCCGAGTACCTTGATTTCCATTGAAGATGTCAAGGGTGGGGTAGGGCCTTATACGTATGCCATTGATGGTGGGGTCATTTTCCAAACCCAATCCATTTTTACCGATTTGGCACCGGCCACCTATTATCCAGTGGTGCGGGACCAATTTGGCTGTACCAGTTTTCAAACGGTGAAGATTGAAGCGCCGAAAATTCCAAAGGTTAAATTATCGGAATTTACCTTAATTGAATTGGGAACGGGATATACCATGTTGCCGATTACGACACCCGGACCGGATTCCATCGCACTTTGGGCGTGGTCACCGGCCGATCATTTGTCTTGTACCGATTGTCCGAATCCGATTGCATCACCCTTGGAAACAACGGAATACACCCTGACGGTTACGGATATATTTGGTTGTACAGCGCTCGATCGAATACAGGTGCGGGTAAACCCCTCTCGATATGTGTATTTTCCGAATATTATTTCACCCAATGGTGATGGCGAAAATGAGCGGTTTACCCTGTTTGGGCGCAATGTCGCCGAAATTGAACTACTGCAAATTTTTAACCGATGGGGGGCTTTGGTGTATGAGAAAAACGGACTGCTGTTCAACGATGAACTCGATGGCTGGGATGGGCGTGTTAAAGGCGAACCACCTTTGCCGGGAGTGTATGTTTGGCAAGCCCGCATTCGCTATTCCGATGGGGTGGTGGATTGGTTCAAGGGCGATGTGACGGTCATTCGATAGCCATTAAGCCTCAATTTCGCCAGTTTCGATCATCACCGCTCGAAGCAATTCGAATTGTTGGCGCATCAGTTTTTTGCATTCGAATAATTCGTAGCGGTAATCAAAGTCGTAAAACTGGTTTTCGAAATGATTTTCACGGGTGGGCAGCAGCCCCAGCGCCATCCCGTACCAGCGGATACGGCCTTTGCCGCTCAATTCCCGGTAAGGTAGTTCGAGGTAAATTTCTTTGGGACAGTACCGAAAAACCGCTTTCATGCGGCGCACAATGCCAATGGCAATTTCGCGCTCCGGACGGCGGTTTTCTTTGCTGTATTCGCTGATTTCATGCAGGTATTGCGTACTTAAGTCGCGGTATCGGTGCTGGGCAATGCGTTCGCGCACTTCATAACGCCGGTATCTTTCCGGGTTTTGCTGATGGAGCAATTCCAAAACATTCAGCGGGTCAAATTGATAATCATCCTGAAATGGCCAAGCACAAGCCTGGCCTTTGAGGTCAATATCAATCCAGCGGAATTTGATTTCTTCCGTCAATTCCCGGTACACAAAATCGAGCATGGCAGGATCAGCATGCAAGCGATACCCTGTCAGGCATTCTAACAACAACCGCACTAAGAAGGTACGTTGTGCTTCCTGGTCCTTTTCGATTGCTTTGTAGGCTGGCAAAATGCGCACTTCAAACAGGTGTTGCGCAATCGTTTGGCGCAGGGAAGCTTCGGTATGGTGTTGCGAAAAGCGCAAGGCTTCCTTCAGTTTTGCCCGGGCATCAAACCCGTAAGCGAGGCTATCGGGATGCGTGGCCAATTCATAGGGGTCGTGGAAAAGCCAGTTCATTTGCCCCAGGCCTACAATTTCGGTGATGATCAGATCGAGCATCGGTTGTCCAAGTTCTGGAAAGGCGTAATAGGCACTCATCCAGCGTTGCAGGCAGGTGATGATCTTTTTTCGGGCATCCACGGGGTGCATGCGCCGGATATCCGTCCATTTCAAGCCTGTTTTTACGGATGCATATAGCGCTTCTGTATCTGCATTAAACTGATGATAAACAGCCGATTTAATATTAGGGGCAACCTGCATCCATCCGGCTTTTCCGGCATGTGCGTGTACAATTTTTTCTAAAATTGCCAATGCCTCAAACTGATAAGAACGACTATCTTCATGTGCCACAAAATTTCCTTTTGCATCAAAATCAAACCAGCGCAAATGGGGGAATAAGGCGACCGGATCCGGGTCGATCACTAAATCGGGCAGCAAGTACTCGAGTGCCAGCCGCAAAAAGGACTGGTCTTTATTATTTTGGGATGCCTCCCCAAACATTTGATTGCCCAATAAACAAGCCTGCATAAACCGAATGACAGAGGCATAAATATCGGTGAATTGCTGGTTGTTGCGCTGCTCTTCGGCTACCTGCGCCGCCAAAAGTTGCCGTTTTGCCAACAAATTAAAATACAAATTCTCCCGTAACAAAAGGCGTTGTTGCGCTTGTTTTTCCGGAAAACCAGCATCTACGACATCAATCAGGGCAATCAATTCGGTGATTTGGCTTTCCAGATCAAAACGTTCATTGCTCAGGAGCCGAATTTCATCTGCTGCAAATACGACTCGGCTCACCCAATTAAATTTGCCGCCTCCGCAAAGTTCGTTGACCAAAATACGCAAGGCTCCGCGCATGGGATGCACGGCCCGGTACACCAATTGCGCTGCTTCAATGAAATTTCGAGCCTCCTGTTGGTGTGTATCTGCATTGGTCCGCCTACCCGTATCGAGGATGTAATCGTCTTGCCAACTTTCGTACACGTTGCGCATGCCATCGGAGAGTATTTCTGCGGCAACCCGACGGTTGTAGGTGCCGGTTGAAGTCGGACAATTGCCAGCCTCCTGATACCGTTGCAGGCGGCCACTGTATAAGGTCGTATGGTTGAGCATGCGGCCTTCTGCACGCAAAGCATCCGTTATAATTTGTTCTGATTTGTTGTTATATATATAGGTAATCAGCAAATATTCATATAGTTGTGCCGATTCTGGGTCGATGTGGGTTCTTACGTGCTCGCAATGCGCATACGCACGTGCGAAGTTTTCAATGGCGATGGCATCTTGTGCGAGCAACAGACTTCGGCGAAAATCCTGTTTTTGCTGATAAGAGAGCAACCCGATGGCCTCGGCACTCAAAGCGGCACCTTGTGCTCCGGGCAAATGCAGGGTTTCTGGAATGGCAATGTGCTCCGTTGGGATGAAAAAATAAGGTGCGACGGCTGGTTCTGGCGCTTTTTGGAAATTATAATAGTGGTCAATAAAAATCCGTTCCCAGGCTGGAACCAATTCATCTTCGCGCAGCCATTGAATAATATTTTGTAATTGGGTTCGGTATTGCTCTTTTTTTGCCAAAAACTCCTCCAGGTTGGTCTTCAGGCCGCGCGATTGCTGGATCAGGTTGGTAAACGCATCTTCGGCTTCAAAGAGTGATTTGAGCAAACCGGCATCGTAGGCGATAGCTTTTAGGAGGTCGAAAATGGGTTTAAAATCAACGCGATCGAGCAAAGGGAGCAATCGTTCGCGCACATCCGACAGGTCGAGGCTCAGTTTTACCTTGCTGAATTTGGGTGCTTTTGGCGCATTGAACAGCATGGAGCGCACCGTTTCGGCAACCCGCACCAATTGACGATCGACGGAAAGGCCAGCCTGCTCCACGGGGTCATGATCGCCCGGAGCAATTGGAAAGCCCTGTAATGCATTGGGAATGAACGCACTGCGTGTTAGTACGCTCAATATACGGAAAGCAGATCGCCGACTACCCACGTCCATGGCTTGTTGCAATTCCCAGCGTGCATTGGCGGTATCTTCATAATTTACCGAAACGAAGGCAATGAATAATTGCGTTTTTTCCAGAAACTGTGCCGCCTGCTTTCGGTAGGTTTCAGGTACTTGGTGGCTTCCATTCCATATTAATAGTTCCGTTCCGGGCATCGCCTGCCGCAAATGCCGCTCCAGTTGCTGTGCAAAGGTGATATCCTGTTTGTCTACAGAAAAATATATTCGGAATGGGCCTTGCATGAAGATCGGTTGTATGAGTGATTCCCGGATATGGGCAGGTTTTGGTTGTAAAATTCCTGTTTTTTAACAATCAAGGGGCAAATTTTAAAAAAAAGTGGCGAAATAATGTGATTAATTTATATATTTTTGCCCCATGCTTAATTCAACTAAACTGTCTATGTCTATTTCACGCATTATTACGAAAGCACAAAAAGGGATTGTGCTGTTGCCTTTGGGTTGCGCTTTGATGTTTGCTGCCCCAACACAGCAACTGGTTCGTACCGAAATGATTCAGGCGCAAGGTCCTGATATTCCCGTAGAAATTGGCGCGCTTTTGAGCAAATATACTTGCTCCTCGTGTCATGCATTTTCCACTAAATTAGTTGGTCCTTCCTGGAAAGATATTGCCGCAAAAAAATACACCAAAAAACGCATTGTCGAATTGGTGTACAAACCATCGCCCGGCAACTGGCCAACTTACCCCCCGATGATTGCACAAACCAATGTTCCAAAGGCTGATTTGAATAAAATTGCAGCCTGGTTGGTTAAGATTTAAGGTGACGCAGGTGCCCGATAATTTGTTCGGCATGCACCCTTGAGTTTTCAATAAACCAAACATGGGTATCCATTCCACCGCATACCACCCCCGCCAAATAAATGCCTGGCTGGTTTGACTCCTGCGTAACTGGATCATATATTGGATAGCGCTTTTCATCCGCTGAAAGTTGGATGCCCATGTTTTCTAAAAAACCAAAATTGGGTTGATAGCCTGTGGCCGCAATTACATAATCGTTTTCGATTTGAACAATACCGGACGTGGTTTGAATATCTACGCTGTATGGTTCAATTTTTGCCAATTCCGCATTGAAATAGGCTTTGATTGATCCTTCTTTGATGCGGTTGACAATATCCGGGCGGGCCCAATATTTCACCCGTTCGCCTACTTCCGGCCCTTTGATCACCATGGTCACATCCGCGCCTTTGCGATAGGTTTCCAGGGCAGCATCCACCGCTGAGTTATTGGCACCCACTACCACTACTTTTTGACGGAAATAAAAATGAGGCTCTTTGTAATAATGGGTCACCTTGGACAAATCTTCTCCAGGAACCCCTAAAAGCACGGGTATGTCGTAAAAACCGGTGCAAATAATGATGTTTTTTGTAAAATAGGTCGTTTTCGAACTTTGTACCACATACCCATCTTCCGCTTTTTTCACGGTCAATATTTGCTCAAAAAGACGAATTTGTAATTGGCGCGACTCGGCCACCCGCCGGTAATATTCGAGGGCCTCATTGCGGGTAGGCTTGGCATTGAGCGATACAAAAGGAACACCGCCAATTTCGAGTTTTTCGGAAGTTGAAAAAAAGGTCATGTTGGAAGGGTAGTGGTACAGGGAATTGACCAAAGTCCCTTTTTCGATAATCAAGTAATTTAATCCTGCTTGTTGGGCTTCCAAGCCACAGGCCAACCCAATAGGACCGCCTCCGATGATGAGTACATCGTATGAATTCATGTTTTGAGGCGCAAGATATTGGTTTTTTTAGTTGTTAGTTGTGAGTTGATAGTTGTTAGTTGGGGTGGTGGACAGTTGTTAGTTGTTAGTTGTTAGTTGTGAGTTGATAGTTGTTAGTTGGGGTGGTGCATGACAAGGGTTTGATTACATGATTTAGGATTACGGTAAGTAACCCCAAACCATGTAATCAAAACTTATTTCATTTTAAAAAACTTACCGGACCACGTTCAGTTTAACTACTTCTCCGATGCCGGTGCTTTTTTGCTCCAGGCGTACAAAATACACTGCCGGTGGAATGGAAATTACATCCAGGTAAAACAGGTTATTGCCAGGCAATACTTGTACGGTGGTGGCCGAAACCAGCGCACCTCCTAAACTGTGTAGGGTAAGCCGTGCCTCAAAACTTGTTCCGCTTTGGAAGGAAACCTCGGCGGTAATGGAAGCAGGATTTGGGAAAACGGACAAGCGCCGTGTTTTTTGAAACACATCTTGCGCTGATGTAACGGTTCCCCAGTAACAATCCGGATCAACGACTGCGGCATCATCGATGGCGGGCAGTTTTACGTAGCCATCAAACATGGTTTGCTCCATGATATACGGACTAGCCCCCAACCAATCTTGCAATAAAGTAGCAAATACCTGGCGGTAATCGTGTTGCACGCCTTTTAATTGGTTGTCGTTGGTGAGGTTGCTCAAATTTACATTCGTGCCAAACACACCCGCTTTTACATTTTTACCAAACATATACATGGGCGCCAGGGTACCATGGTCGGTACCGATCGACCCGTTTTCGGCCGCACAACGACCAAATTCGGAGAAGGTGCAGGCAGCAACCAAATCATCCAGTCCAAGCGCTTTGAGGTCATCAAAGAAATACTTCACCGCACCTGCCAAATCAGCCAACAGTTCCGCATGCGTGCCACCGGCCGTTGCATTTTCGTCTACCTGGCCGCTGTGGGTATCGTAACCACCTTGTTGACAAAGGTAAATTTTGGTTTTGCAACCTCCCTTGATCATGCGGGCAATGGTTTTTAATTGTGCTGCCAGGTTACTGTCGGGGTAGCTATTGAGCGCATTGCTTCCATTGTTAAACACTTCCGTGATGCGCTGTGCGTAAGAATTGACGCTTTGTTCAACGCCTTGAATATAAGCCAATTCCTGGCCCTGATCCGTATTGGGAATGTTGAGGATTGGTGCGCCGCCAATGGTTTGAATGAGTGAAAAGAAGCCCGCGGGGTCTTGTCCGCTCAAATTAATGACGTTTTGGTGCTCTGTCTCGGTATGAAAACCCAAAGAAGGGTTGGTATCGCCAATTTGAATACCCAGCGGGTCAGGCACATCGGTGGTTGGTGCGCCTTCAATATCGGGATAGAAGGCCTGTAATGCACGGCCCATCCAACCTGAAGGTAAATAATAATTGTCGGGTGTCGTGTCGCCGCCGGTCAACCACAAATCGGTGCCTTTAAAATGCGACTGATTCATATTATCATAACCAGCCCCCTGTATCAGTGCCATCATGCCTTGGTCGTACATTTCCTTAAAGGGTAGCAAAGAAGGGTGTAAGCCTACCTGATCGGCTGCGGGTAAGGTGTTGTCCAGTTTGATGGCCTCGGCTTCTGCAATGCGAATGGTAGGACGCAAATTAGCATAAGCATCGTATTGCGGCAGCGCAATTACATTATTGACACCGTCATTGCCCCCTTTTAATTGGATGAGGATCAAAATTCGATCTTCGATACCATCACAGGAGGAGAGCATCTTTGCCATTTTAGAATTGGCAAATGGCCGCATATTAAAACCATTGATTACGAATGGCGTAACCCCTGCGGTTGGAAATATCTTGAGAAAATTTCTTCTTTTCATGTTTAGAAAGTTTGATATTCTGGCGAATAGAGGATAGCGGTGATCAGGCGTTCGAGGGCAATTTTTACTTCGGTTTCTACCCCGGTATTGAGGTAGTTTTGCCATTCGTACGTCCAGTCGTCGGGCGGCAAACTATTCAAAAAGGTTTTGGTGTAGAAGTAATCAAATCGATCTGCATCAACGGCTTCTGGCAGCATGTATTCCAGCAATTCTTGTACGAGTACAAACGGATCGGATGGGTCGCTGATGGTATTGCTGGTACGCAACCAGGGGGCTATATTTAGTTTAATACCAATGGGTTGGTTTGGCCCGGTGCCGATTTGTCGGGTTCCAGTAAGTAGCATGGCGGGCAATTTATAGCGGGCAATAATGCTGCTGGAGTTGAACCACTGGCGGCTATAATCCGGACTTTGATAATAAGCCGGGTAGCCTGCTACATCACTCGGGAAAAATATAGGGAAATTCGCCGATCCAAACATGCGTTGCAACACCGCCTGGCTGTAAAATGCATTATAATGGGCGGTTGGCTGGGTTAGTGGATTTGGAATTGGAATATTGAAAAATGTAATGGCCTGCAGGGCAAGTTCCAAGGGCGATTTGATCATACCGCCGATAATTTCATTGGTATTGTCGGAGTCATCTGCATCGTAAAAGTGCTCGCTGGCAAGCAGTTGCGTCAATACGGGTTTGATTTCATAATTATTGGCCAGGAGGGTATTCGCGAGCGGGATGATGACGTCCGTTTCTATTTCAGTACTAATATTGCGGTGTACAAAATAGCGATACAGGCGGCGGCACAGGTTCCGAGCAGTTTCGGGTTGGGCAAATACCATGTTTACAAAAGCCGTGAGTTCTGTATTCATTTCAGCAACGTTTTGTGCGCCGTTAATGATCGTGCCTTGAAAACGGTTGCTAAACTGCTTTTTGGAGGTATCGTGCTGGTTGAAGTTGAATATTCCTTTGGGAATGCCGGTTTCCGGATCGATGATGGTGCGCGCGTTGTTGGCTCGAATCCCTGTAAATACCTTTGCGGCCTGTACAATATCGTCTTCGGTATAGTTGGTGTAATCGCCAGGGGCTACTTGTTCCCCTTTACCGATGGTAAACAACTCAAAAAACTCCCGGGCGAAGTTTTCATTCGGGCTGTTTTTCGTGTTTTCATTGTTGTTGAGGTAGCGCAACATGCAGTTGTCGCTGATTATTTTATAGGCCAATTTTTTGAAATTCCCCAAAGCGCCCCAGCGCATCAAGGCCAGGTAATCGTAAAAATTGGTGTTTCCAGATGAGTTGGCGGTCGTAACCATATATTGATGGTAGAAAAACGTCATTTTGTGTCCTATGCCTTGATCGTGCAATGCCTCATCGACCCACCAAGATAAAATATAACGTCGGAGGGCAAAGTCTTCGGCAGGCAAGGGCAAGCCGGTAGGTAAACACCAGGTGGTGGTTTCAACGGTTCCGGTCGTAGACGGATCATCATAAACCGGTTGCTCCAATTGACGGGTTTGCAACGCAAGCAGGCCAGGTAGCGCCTGTGTAGCAGTTTGGTTTGCCAGGAAATCCACTTTAGCTTTCGTAAAATTGAAGCTCGTGCGGCGCAACAAATGCGCGGCCCTGCGGGTTCCCAACACGCCCTGTAATGGGTTGAGTGATGCCATTGTTCTATAGATTAGTGAATAGATACCGGGTTGGACGGACATAAACTAAATAGGTTTAAATGTATCGTTAATGATTTCTAAATTTTTTTCAATAAAAAAAGCGCCGCCGGTTCAGCTTACGCGTCCCCGGCGACTATCCCCTAAAAAACCATATGAAAACGATATGCTTGTCGCAATGAGCGGCATCCTTTGAGTGTTGAAAAATGTCGCCAGTTCAGCTTGCGCCCTGCTGGCGACGTAACTACGAAAACCTATATATGTTGATCATGCTTCGCTTCTTGATCCTGTTGTAGACAGCCTCAAAAAAGATGTTCTTTAATAGCCATAATCCCCGCCGCCGCCTTGTACGGCACCTTCTCCACCGCGTTTCATCTTTTTCAGCAAGGAAAAATCAGGTTTGCCAAAGCGCAGCATCACCCCAAGTTGTACGTATCGGCTCTCTCTACGGCGTACCAGCAATGGGTGTTTTTTCGGACGCCTCCAAAACTTTCCCGTACACATGCCCGATTTGCAAACCGGCTGCTCCCCCGGAAGGCATCCCCCCCGGGAATTGAGCCTGCACGGACAAACTCAAACAAAGCAGACCGAATATAACAAGGATTTTACTATTCATTTTTTAGTTGTTTATTTTACTCAGACTAAATTTTCTCTAAAAAGAAACGTCTTCAAACATTTTTTCAAAGTCTCCACCGCCTGGCATGGTCATCGCCTCCAAAAAGAAACCGACCCCAATGTTGGCGTTAGATGCCGGTTGCCAGTTGAGCAACGAAAACGGAATGGCATATTCCAGGGTAAGTACGTTTCGATCGTCGATATCTGCTGCGGCTTGTATGCCAAGGCTAGCGTAATAATCCATCGGAAATTCGGGTATGTTTTTTAATCCAATGGCGCTCAGCGTAGCCATGTAAATTGATTTGTTGCAACAAATGTATAGGCCGAAAAAATAACACGCAGCATGTATAGGTGAAGGGGAAAAATATGAAGGTAAACAGGATAATTTGTAAAAAATAAGTAGCCGAAATCGCCTGCGCTCTTTCTAGTTTCTAATAAATATAAACTTAAAATCCGGTTAATTGGGGCAAATGCTTTAAGGAAAACTGGCCTTAAATCCGCACGTTCGTAATGGCATCCAACAACCCAAATACCCGCAACAGCCAAATCACCAGCACAATGACCACAACGGCATTGAGGATACTTTTGATTTTGCTATCCATCGGGATATACGAATTAATGAGCCAAAGAAATACGCCAACAATGATTAATACAAGTAAAATGGTTACTAAAGGCATAAAGTTTGTTTTAGAATTGGTGTGCTACAAAGGTGCCGGCAAAGAACAAATACAGTCTTACACAATCCCGGATATATGTTACATAATTCACAGATGCGCTTAAACGCGGTGCAACTTTTTTCCCAAGCCTTTGTTTTTTCTTTTAAACCGCCAAATTGAAGTAATTTTGCGGCGAAATTCGAGGAACATGCGCGAACTGCATCTAAAACGCCAGGCCGAAGCCCGCATCCCAACAAATCGGGGAGTGTTTAATATGATTACCTATGCCGACACTTCCGAAGACCGGATGCCGGATATTGCAATGGTTGCCGATGGCTTCGATGCCCAACAGCCTGTTACCTTGCGGATTCATTCCGAATGTATGACCGGCGATGTATTTGGCTCTAAACGTTGCGATTGTGGAGAACAGTTGCAAACTGCCCTTCAAATAACGGCCGCGCAGGGTGGGGTCGTGATCTATCTGCGCCAGGAAGGTCGTGGCATCGGCCTGATCCACAAATTGAAGGCTTACAATTTACAAGATGTCGGGTACAATACCATTGACGCAAATACCCACCTGGGCTTCGATGCCGATGCCCGACAGTACGACGCCGCTATTTTTATTCTGCGTGATTTGGGTATTCAATCGGTTCGCTTACTCACCAACAACCCCGATAAAGTGCTTGCCCTCCAACGCGCAGGCATTGAGGTGGTCGAACGCATGCCTATTTTAATTGCGCCCCAGGCCGAAAGTCGGAATTACCTCAAAACCAAAGCAGATTTAATGGGCCATTTAATGGGAGAGGTATTATAGCCGATAAATCTGGTCTCCAGTACGGATGATCGCGCCCGGCTCAGCCGCCGTCATTATTACATTTTGTCCAAATAAGATCCTGTTATTTTCTTGCCGATAGCTTGCCAAGGTCTTTAAGGGCTCTTTACTCCGAATACCCGTATTTTGATTCGTAGTAATAATGATGCAGCGGCCACAAGGTTTTACACCTCGAAATTCAATTGAACCGATCCTGAAATCGACCCATTGATCCTCTTCATAAGGCTCCCCTCCGCTAAAAACCAAATTGGGTCTAAAACGATTCATGGGGACAGGCTCCTGCAGGCGTTGATTCAAATCTGTTAAAGACGCTTCGCCGATCAGTAAATACGGAAATCCGTCGGCAAAACTTACATATTGCCCTATTGGCGCATATTTTTCATCTGCCTGGCGGCGACTGTCGTCGGACATATAAACAAGGCAAAGTTCCGGGCCAAGTTGATCTGAAAACCAATCGTTTACATCTTTAGAATACACATGCGCAATACAAGTGTCGTCCCAAACGCTTACCAGACGTTTTTCCATCGATTCCAACGCGGGCACTAAAGCAAGTTGCAGGCGGTCTTCCGGATTTTGTTGGTTGTAAATTTCCAAAAATGGGGGAGTAATGGCCGTTTTTAACTGGGTCATGGCCGCAATCTCCCGTTGTGACACAAATCTGCCTTGCGGATCAATCAACATCCAGCGGCGATCGTATTGCAAGCCACGGGGTTCTACAACCGCTTTTGTCAGCGTACAACCACCGAGCGATTTTATGGGAAAAACATTGATTTCGGTCAGCTGGTACATGGTTTATTTTTCTACATTATTTAAGATAGGGAGCGCTGCCGAAGCAAAAGGCACCCTGAATCCAATGAAGAAATAAGGCGCATCGGTGCCAAAATTATAGCCATAGCCTGCACTGATGATGTCTTTGATGGCCGATACGGCAAAGGCTGCCCCAAACTCCGGCGTACCATCCAAATTGAAATCGGGCGCCGAAATATTCAAACC
>Ga0247839_1002245_pt1 | contig 29613 bp, 37 predicted proteins | sample LaCruzMarch2015__6_FD_192405 | JGI IMG/M metagenome (GOLD analysis project Ga0247839, IMG submission 192405) | Freshwater microbial communities from meromictic Lake La Cruz, Castile-La Mancha, Spain - LaCruzMarch2015_16m | ecosystem: Environmental > Aquatic > Freshwater > Lake | place: Spain... | reverse complement strand
TGATCATCAATGACTGGGCCTGAACCAGCATTCATCTGCATTGAGGCTAGGCGCTTAGCTTTCTTATGAGATGGCTCACCTTGACCTGGTTGGTAGATCTTGGCACTGGCTAAGTTCTTTTTATAGAGAGCCTCTGCTTGGCCACGCTTCATCGGGATGATTTGGCAGATCCAATCTGCATCGGTGTAATCCCAGAACTCGCAGATAGATGGATCGATGAGGAGATTTTCTGTAAGGACTCTATCGATTACCAATCCTTCGGCCGATTGGACTTCTGACTGCTCCTGAAGCGACTTGATGAGCTCTTCTAACTCTGCCCTCTTGGCATCATGATGATGACGTTGGCCATCCTCTTGGAAGTCTCGAGCTAGCTCCTCTATAGCCAGCAGGTTTTCTTGGGCATCATTGATGCGACCCTGGATATAGGAATCCTTGCTTGGATCTCTTTGATACATCACTTTGAGAATTCCGAAGCTGCAGGTCAGCGCTGCCCTTACGGTGGACTTAGCTCGATTCTTGAGCTGGGCATGCTCTAGCGCTCTATTAGTGACCTTCTCCAGTGTTTTGCAAAAGAGTTTGATATCCGCGCCCGAGTGAGTTGGTGTTGTTGAGATTTCTGGATTGCGTGCGTAGACATTGGGGAGAACTGCTGAGATAGTGCCGTGTATGAGATTGGCTCTGAGGCTATAGAAGTCTTTACCAGTGGGGTCAGCATTCCAATTAAAGCCGGCGACGGTATTGCGGTTGTGCCTTACGCGCTTATGGAAGGTTGCCCAGTGAGCGCGCGCATGAGTGATGCGGGCAGTCCATTTTTGTTGAAGGGCTTTGGAGTCTTGGGGCACATCCTATTTATAGATGGCTCGCTCTTTGCTTGTGAATTTATTTAGTATAAATATTGGTGCGTCAGCTATAGAATGAAGACCAGACATCCTCATGTCAAAATCTAACAAGCAGAGATCAACCCAATGCAGACGCCCAAAGAAAAACCACCCGAAGGTGGTTTTGATGTTTCTTGGTGGCCGGGGGCGGAATCGAACCAGCACCAAGGATGCCCGACTCTATTCTGGGCAATATCGGCTAAGCTCTTGGGTTGATGAGAAAAAATCCGCCCAGGCTTCTTTTTGCGCTTCTCCTAGCCATTGCCCTCCATCTAAGTCTATTTCTTTTGTGGACATCATATGAAAGATTTGTCTTTGTCAAAGCTAAGGATAAAAATCTAAATATCATTGAGGTTCATTTTGAAGATCCTATTGCCAAAAAAAATAGCGAATTAATTACTAGTCTAATTAGTGATAGGCAACCAGAATCATTAGTGGCACCGTCAGCCCCAACAGCAGAGGAATGGGCTTTTGCCTCAACATACACATTAAAAAATAGTAAAGGCTACAGACACACTTGGGGCAAGCAAGTCCGTAGCATGATGGGAGCTGCTGTTGAAGGTGTTGATCAAGGACAAGTGAGATTTCGAATCGAGATTGCCCCAAATGGCAGCATCTCTAAAGTGGAAACCCTCTGGAAGACATCAGATAAGGCTGAATCCCTTGCTCGTAAAGCAATGTATTCAATGCCACCGCCGCCACCCACGCCAACCGGTAAACCACTCATCTTTGAAAAGACAATTTCGTTTTCGCCATTTGCTACAGATGACACTCCCATTTACAGGGACGATTGTTTGCCTGATCCACCTGCTTTCACCAATCCATTCGCCTGGGATGGCAAATCACCGCAAGTGATGAAACAAAATAAACCCCCTGAAAAACTGAGCCCTGAAGCATTAGCAGAATGCCTCAAACAATTACCTCAGGAGTCGCTTGAAGGATTAGCTGCATCCGATCAAAGACTTATTACTCAAGGCCGCTCTAGCGCGATAACTGAATTTAAATAAGAATGGTGCATTATTGAAAAAGCATTTGCATAATGTGAACAAATAGTCCCGTTAGCATAATCAGAATCAAAGTTATAAGAAATAGCTTTCTGAGCTTGTTTTATAGTGACACTCTTATTTCATATGGTTGAGACTGCTCGAACCCCTCAAAAAACCACACAGACTCTACAGTTAAGCGTAAAGCCCTAAACTGTACGGACTATGACCCCAATTAATACACACCGTCGAACTTTTGGCATCGGCCTAGCTCTCTATATATTGCCATTGAAATTGGTGCATGCAGCCAATAAACCCAAAATAGAAATATGGAAGTCTCCGACCTGTGGCTGCTGTCATGATTGGATGAATTACATGACTCAAAATGGTTATGTCATTGGCAAGGTTCATGATGTAGGAAATGATGTTGCGAGGAAAAAGTTAGGTATTGGTATTGAATATGGCTCTTGCCATACTGCCCTAATTGAAGGGTATGCGTTTGAAGGCCATGTTCCAGCTAAAGATGTTGCTCGGGTGCTAAAAGAGAGGCCCAATATTGCAGGGCTTGCTGTTCCTGGCATGCCTATTGGCTCACCCGGAATGGATGGTCCAGAATACAAAGGCAGAAAAGATACTTATGATGTGCTGGCTATTGGTAAAGATGGCAAAGCAAGGGTATTTTCACGATACGGCTAATCCAAAGAGCCTACTAGTTAGGCACAGATATTCAAGTCCGCCGCTTTCTTAGGGGCGCCCTCATATGTTTAGATTTGGGATCTGAGAGAAGACTTCAAGACATTTCTTGGTAAGTTAGCTCTAAGCGCTATCCCCAAGCCCCTCGTAGACCTTGTAGCAAAAGTATCAGATGATTTTATTTTGGGGGTCTATGCATTGCGCAGATCTTATTGCCAGCAGGATCCCTTAACCATGCTATGTAAATTGTTCCGGCAACGCCTTCGCGGTAGCCTGGGTCACCCTCACATGATGTCCCACCGTGCGCAACCCCAATTGCATGAAAAGCATCTACATCAGCCATTGATTTAGCAGCAAAGCCAATTGTTCCGCCATTAGCATGAGTAGCTTCCTTGCCATCAATTGGCTTAGTGATCGCAAAAACACCACCAGGGCCACGATAAAAGTATTTACCATGACTTAGGCTACCCGGCTTAACTCCTAATGCCCCTAATGCGGCATCATAAAAATCTCTGGAGACCTCTAGGTCATTTGCGCCCAACATAATGTGACTAAACATGATTTTTCCTTATTTAAATATATGCCTTAATGTCGACATTATCGACATTAGCGACTAACTAGCTTGAATTATCACTTACTGATATTCGAGTGACGGTATTACGAATAAATTGCTTCTCATAATGTCGATTTCGTCTAGACTTCTTCGCTATCGATCGCTGATCTCTGCGCTTATCACAGACAATACTACTAAGCTGACTCAGATCCTCAAGATCCTGTATTTGATTGGGTGAGTTACGACGAGACATATAAAAAAGTCACAGTTTATTAATTATCTTTGACTAATTTCTTAAATTGGCAGAAGCTTAACTAACTCATTTAAGGTTTTGTACCCCGAGATTGGCATAAAACTTTTAGGCGAGAAATCTTTTTCACCGATCAGCATTACCGGCAGACCTTGAAATCCGTAGGTCTTAAATTCTTGCTCATCTGCCATGACATGCTTAGTCAACTCACCACCATCAAGTGCCTGCCTTAGTTGCTGGGTATTAACGCCGCTTTGGGATGCAAGCCGCATGACCACCTCTTCATCGCTAATATCAAGTCCTTGCGAAAAGAAAGCATGGAAAAGCGACTTAGCAAGTTTTAACGAGAGTCCTTGGGAATTTGCAAAATGAACACTTTCCTGTGCGAGCCATGTGTAGGTTAGAAATTTTGGCATTAGAAGCTCAAGCCCTTCTTCTGCAACAATCGGTTCTAGCTTTGCCTCCTCGAACGTATTGATATAGGATTGCGACGGCGAAATATTGCCCTCCAGAGGGCTTAATTCAAACGCTCTCCATGCTATCTCTACTTTGTCACGATACTTTGCCTGGATCTTTTCCAGAACAATCGTTTGAAAATAACTATATGGACATTCAAAATCAGCCCAGACCTGAATCTGAATCATCGTATTTCTACCTTAAGTAATTCACTGCATTCATCATTTTTATATACGTCTTGCCAGCAAAACTGCTGCTGCTGAGCAGCTAGTCACCCCACCCTTAGAGCCAAGGTTAGCGAGGATGCTTTTAATCTAGATTCGTTTTTATGCTCAACTTCATCAGCCTTGCTTTGGATTCGGAGTTATAGAAGATCAAGTCACGGCGTTCATCTTAAACACGCCCTAATAAGACTGACTACATCGTCATAAAACTGTCTCATTTTTTGCATCAATCTCATTTTTATTATTTAAAGCAATCACTGAAATCAAAATGCATGTTAGGACCAAGCTTTGGGGCTTACTACGTCGTTACTCTGATTTCCATTACGCTTTTGCGGGCAATTTAAAAAAGAAGTCGCCTAAAGGCGACTGAAGAGCTTTTGAGGCCGATCAAAAGTTAAATAATATTCTCTACCCGTCGAGGCTTTTACGTATAAAACTACTAATAAAGGGGTTTTTATCGCTCTGCACCATCAATAAATTGAGCGCATACTGCTTAGGTATTAACCCTAATATACATAACTCAAGGAGCCTCAAATGAAAAAGTTCAAACAGTCTCTTAATAATTTGGTCCTAGCTTTAATTGATGCTCGCAAAGCATATGCCAAGCGTCATTTGAACCATTTATTGGGCTCATAACTCACTTAGGTGACCATCAATGCGCCTGAGTGTATTTCGTTATAGAGTCTGGGATAAGCAAGATAGAAACCAGCCTCAAATTGCGCCCTTCTATGCCGTCCGAGAATATATTGAACAGCTAGAGGGGGCGTCCGTTATTGAGGAAGATTTCTTAGAGGTGGATGAGTCCGATCTTGATATTTACGGAAGAATAGCCGCTAACTAATAGGAATGCTCTTAAAGGAAAAGTACTATGTCTATGTTTCGCAGCCTTATAGCCCTGTGTTTTATCTTAATATTGTCCAACCAGACGTATGCCCAGGCAATCTCTAAAGACTTTCAGAAGAACTGTACTCTCGCACAAGTAGCTGAGCATCGAGGAGTTAAAGGCAAAGTGCTCACTGAGGAAGACTTTACCGCTTATTGCAATTGCCAAGCCGACTTCATCTCTAAAAATGCTTCAAATCGTCAAGTCAATGAATTAGTCATGGATCCAAAAGCAAAGCCTGAGTGGCTTAAGAACATAGAGCTAAAAGCAATGAAGGCTTGTATTACAGATCCTAAAATGAGTACATAGTATTCAGGAACTAATTGTCTGACTTTGTTCAGGCTAATCACGAATATGAGAATTCATCAACTGATGACTAGATGAGACTGATCATAAGACTCACTTCTTTTCTTGAGTAATAAGAATTAAGCGGATTCCCCAAATAAAAAACCACCCGAAGGTGGTTTTTTATTTGTCTTGGTGGCCCGGGGCGGAATCAACCAGGGCCTCAGGACACTAATCCTGAATAACTGTTACATCTTGATAATCTGCCAAGCACCCTCTGAGCGGCCATCACCAATCTTGTCCCCTGGTTTTGTATCCTTGGCATAGAAATACAAAGGCATGCCATTAAAAGCTAACTGTTTTTTGCCATCATCACGAGTAACGATTGAATAACCAGCAGAGACGGCAGGACTTCCATCAACCAATAGGGGCGGCCAATTCGTTGCGCACATGCCATTACAAACTGACTTGCCTGAACCGGCTACATCCTTGGTATAGATATACAAGGTCATATTGTTATTGCCTGCTAAAACGCCATCGTTAGCCTTAGTAAATGGTGCCAATGCCACTCCAGTCATTGAAGCGCAAGCGGCTAATGTAGCTGTAGCGATCAAAGCAATTAATACGCTCTTAATACGATTCATTTAGATCTCCTTTTAAGGTTATGTAAATACTCTACTGGTAATTTATGTTTAATGTGTGACGCGAGTAAAACTAAGGGGCTAGGCATGAAAAAAACCACCCGGAGGTGGTTTTGGTGTTTCTTGGTGGCCCGGGGCGGAATCGACCGAGACCTAGGATGACTGACTCTAGCTCAATAGAAGTAATTACTCTGCTTTTGCCTTACGGCCATCAATGCTAATAGAACCAGCACCTGATGAGGCCAATACCAATAAACCACCAGTTACAGCAATATTTTTAAAGAACAATAGCTGAGCAATAAATGCGGCATCAACTGGAGCGGCCCAGAAGGCATGACCAACAATGCTTGCCAATACTGTAAAGATTGCCAAACCAATTGCTACAAAACGAGTGTGATAGCCAAGAATTAAAGCTAAGCCACCTAAGATTTCAATAGCAATGACTACCCAAACGATTACCGCTACTGCTGGCAATCCAAGTGATGTGAAATAGCCTGTTGTGCCCTCAACGCCCATTAACTTATTCAGTCCTGCCGGCAGGAACAATGCGGCAATGGCAATACGACCTAGTAGGTTTAATACATTTTCAAAGTTTTTCATATTTGTCCTTGTTAATAATTGTTCGGCGCCCTTAGAGCTTGTTATGACTGCCATCGCAAAACGCACCATTAGCACTATGTTTACAGCCACACAGATAAACGGTCTCGGTCTTTTCAGCCGTTATAGCCACTGGCGTAAATTCGGTGGTTTTATGGCTACCATCGCAAAATGGCTGATTCTTACTGAGGCCACAAGAGCACCAGTAGTAAGTCTGGCCAGCAGTCACTTCTACTGCGTAAGGGGCTTTTTGAGCAATATGTGGATTCATCGCGCTTCCTTTAACTAATAAAAATGGATTTAAGGGTTTTTAGAGATTCATCAATTTCTTTGATTTGTTTCTTGGAAAGCTTTTGAAAGGCTATTTCAAGATGCTTAAGATGCTCTGGAAAAGTTTTTTCAAAAATCTTTTGCCCCTTAGCAGTCAGCTTGAGCAAATGACTGCGAGCATCATCAGGATTTTCTAGGGTAGCAATCAAGCCCTTCTGAACCATCCGTCCAACCACACCAGTGAGAGAGCTCTTAGAAATCAAAGTTTTCTCTCCCAGCTGCTTAAAGCTCATTGGCGGTTGATTGGCCAGCGTGGCAATCACATCAAACTGGACTGGCAACAGCCCCAGCCCTCGAATGTGGGCGGATGAGTAACCCTCAAAACTTTGATAGGTCCTAGCAAGCTCTTTAATAATAGGTAGAAAGTTCATATACGTACTAATTTAGTTCATATATGGACTAATGTCAAGTGTCTCAAGAAAGTTATGAATATTAGGATTCCACAACTACAGAAATGAGGATTGAGGCTATCTGGCAAGATGGCCGTGCAGAATTAAAAAAAGGCTTTTATGATGGATCTTTACATCCTTCACGAGACCACGATCACTTGTATCACAACAGAACCCTTTCTCTTTTATGTATTAAGTTCGGCTTATGTATCGCAGTAGCAATAAGCTTTACGGCCTTGGCTCAGCCAACAGAAAAAAATATTGTCGTTGGGTCAAAGCGCTTTACAGAAAGCTATGTATTAGGAGAGATACTGAATCAAACATTGCGCGATAGTGGCGCAAATGCTACTCATCGACAAGGCCTTGGAAATACGGCTATTGTTGTGCAAGCCCTGATGAATAATCAGATTGATGTTTACCCAGAATACACGGGCACCATTCTGAGAGAAATACTAAAGCGACCGGAAACTCAAGCATCACTCGATGATCTCAATATTTGGCTTAAGCCCAAAGGTTTAAAAGTAGCAATACCGCTAGGGTTTAATAACACCTATGCACTAGCTATGAAAGCTGAGCAAGCAAAAGCATTAGGCTTAAAGCGCATTAGCGATATTTCTAGGCTGAGCAAGGAACAGCAATCTGCCCTTCGCATTACTTTGTCTCCAGAATTTAAGACCAGGCCTGATGGCTGGTCTACGTTAGTGAAAACTTATGATTTACAAGTGAACCCGGATAAGGTGCTTGAACATGGCTTAGCCTACGATGCTTTAGTACGAGGCGATACCGATATTGTGGACGCCTACTCTACTGATGCAGCAATTGGGCAAAAGGGGATGATCCTTCTGGAGGATGATAGAAAGGCATTTCCACGCTACGATGCGGTGCTTTTAATGCGCTCCGATTTTGATGAAAAGCCCCTGCAAGGCCTAATAGGTAAGTTAGATGAAAGTTCAATGGCGAAGCTCAATGGGCTGGCTGAGTCAGGCATTAGCTTTGAAAAAGTAGCTCGTATCTTTTTAAATACATCTGCAAATGATCAGGAGAAAGTGTCGCAGCTATCTCGTTTTTTTAAATTGCTCTTTGGCCCAGATTTTTTTACCGCTCTTCGTGATCATGTTCTGTTAGTAAGCATCTCTTCTGTGATGGCTCTTTTGATTGGTATTCCTTTGGGTGTTTTTGCCTATCAAAGGCCTCGATATGCAGCTTGGATCTTGGGGGCTGCTGGAATTATACAAACCATTCCTTCGCTTGCATTGCTAACTATATTGATTGCCTTATTAGATCAAATAGGAGCCTTGCCAGCTGTTTTAGCGTTATTTCTTTATGGCTTATTACCCATAGTGAATGCAACTCATATTAGTTTGATAGAGGTTCCCTCAAGTCTGAAAGAGGCAGCCTTAGCTCTAGGCTGCAATAAGTGGAAATTACTACTCTTCATTGAGCTTCCATATGCTCGGCCAGTCATCATGACGGGTTTAGCATCAGCAACAGTAATTGGGGTGGGCACCTGCACTCTAGCAGCACTGGTAGGAGCAGGTGGGTTTGGGGATCGCATTGTTGCTGGTCTTGCAGTAAACGATCATGCGCTAATGCTTGCAGGGGCAATACCAGCAGCTATATTGGCTCTATTGGCTCAAATCGTCCTGACTCCAAAGCGTCAACCAAAAATCAGTTGAAAATGGCTTTAAAACTGAGAAAAATACGTAAAATAATTTATGCATCATTCCTCGGCTGACGATTACCTACTCTATTTTCCACATCCACCAGCGTCCACGTTATCGCAGTGGCTAGAGGAAAGTAACCGCATTACACGCTATATTTTGAAGAATATTCCAGCGGTAGATCATATAGTTCCGCAGCTTCATATTTTGAATCCCCCTCTCTGGGAATTCGGTCACTTAACTTGGTTTCATGAATTTTGGGTGCGCCGTGATGGCAAAGTAAATAAGCCATCTTTCATGAAGGATGCCGATTACTTATTCAACTCTTCAGAAATAGCACATCAGGATCGCTGGTCAACTCCAATGCCCTCGCTAGATAGTCTTCTGGAATACAACCTCAAAGTGATGAGCAGCACCCAAGAGTTACTGTGTAAACCAATCGACAATAAAGCTGCCTACTTTATTCAGCTGTCGATTTTTCACCAGGATATGCACAATGAAGCGTTTGCCTATATGTGGCAGACCTTGGGTCGCCCCATGCCATTTGCACCCCTATCCGATAAAAGTTTGCCAAATGAGAGTAAGCAAACTTGGATTCATGTTCCAGAATCATCATTAGAGGCTGGCTCTCATCAGGGTTCTGGCTTTATTTTTGATAATGAAAAATGGGCTCATACAGTTAATGTTCCCTCTTTCGACATATCTAGCAGTCCCGTCACGAATGCCGACTACCTCACCTACTTAGAGTCTGCCAATAATCTTCATCAGCTCGAACCAGCAGCACCTCCCAAGCACTGGAGGAAAGAGAATGGCCTCTGGTTTGAGCGATTCTTTGATGAATGGTTGCCCTTGAACCCCTCATCAGCAGTGCGTCATATTGATTATTTCGACGCTCAGCGTTATTGCAAAGCAAATGGGCTACGTTTGCCCAATGAGCATGAGCTCACTATATTGATGTCTCAAAAGAGCACAGCATGGCAGCCCTCACATTTATGGGAGTGGACCAGCAGTCCTTTTGTACCCTTCCCCGGATTTAGTCCTGATCCCTACACAGATTATTCCCTGCCTTGGTTTGACGGTAAATATCAGGTTCTAAAAGGAGGTAGCCTCTACACACCCGATCGATTAAAGAGAGCCGCATTTCGCAACTTTTATCAACCCAATAGAAGTGATCATTTTTGCGGCTTTCGCACATGTTTACTCTAAATTGAGTAAGCTTCTCCAGTTGGGTGCAGGGCACCCCCAAATATGAACTTTAAATTTTATGACTACCTCCTATAACGGTCGCCTTACCTCTTTATCCCATGGTGGAGGATGCGGCTGCAAAATTGCACCAGGCGTATTAAGCGATATCTTAAAAAAATCTCCCATACGCAATTTACCCGCTGCACTTCTGGCTGGCTCTGACAATAATGAAGATGCTGCTGTATATCAAATTAACGAACATCAAGCGATTGTCGCTACGACAGATTTCTTTATGCCCATCGTAGATGATCCCTTTGAGTTTGGGCGCATCGCGGCAACCAATGCCATTTCAGATATCTATGCCATGGGTGCTCAGCCCCTATTTGCACTCGCACTATTAGGCATGCCTATTCAAGTGTTACCACTAGAAGTGATTCAACAAATCACTGCTGGTGGAGAGTCTGTCTGTAATGATGCTGGCATCATGATTGCTGGCGGCCACTCCATTGATACAGTAGAGCCAATTTATGGCTTAGTAGCAATTGGTGTGGTTGATCCAAAAAAACTGAAACGCAACAATGGTGCTCAAGCGGGTGATAGCATCATCCTCAGCAAGCCATTAGGCGTGGGCATTCTTTCTGCAGCACTTAAAAAGGAGCTGCTATCAGAGGCGGGTTACAAAGAGATGATTACCCTCACTACCAAGCTCAATAAGCCTGGTGTTGCCCTCTCACAGCTTGAAGGCGTTCATGCACTCACGGATGTCACCGGCTTTGGCTTAGCAGGCCACTTGCTTGAAATGGCCAGAGGTTCTAATTTAATGGCTCAGATAGATTGGAATGCTATTCCCGTAGTTCAGGAAGCGGTTGAGCATGTTAAGGCAGATATCTTCACGGGTGCCTCTACTCGAAACTGGGCTGGCTACGGTAGCGAAGTTAAGCTAGCTAGCAATTTAGAGCTTTGGCAACAAAACTTATTAACCGATCCACAGACAAGTGGCGGCCTACTAATTGCATGCGCGCCAGAGCAAGAAGCAGAAGTGCTTTCTATTCTGAACTCTGGAGGCTTTAATAATGCAAAGAAGATAGGTCACTTTGCTGCTGGCTCAGGCCTGTCTGTTGTTTAATTATTCCTTTTTAATCCTAACTAAAGATCGTCATATGAATTTCCTAAAAATTGCTGCATTTAAAAAATTCTCCGTATTAATGCTTGCATTTGGCATTGTCTGTAGCGCTAGCACCGGAGCCTTAGCTCAAGATGTCTTGCGCATCTCAGCCATTCCTGATGAGTCTCCAACAGAGTTGCAGCGTAAATTTAAACCACTGGGCGACTACCTCTCCAAAGAAACTGGCATGAAAGTGGAATTTACCCCAGTGACTGACTATGCAGCAGTTGTAGAGGCCTTAGCAACTAAGAAGGTTGATATGGCTTGGCTAGGTGGGTTTACTTATGTGCAAACTAAAATTAGAACAAATGGCACAGCTGTTCCTATTATTCAGCGCGTTGAAGATGAAAAATTTACAAGCGTCTTTATCGTGCCAGCTGATAGCTCTTTAAAAACCCTGGGTGAATTAAAAGGTAAAACGATTGCCTTTGGATCACCATCCTCCACATCAGGTCACTTAATGCCACGTTATTTTTTAATGCAAGCCGGCATTAATCCAGACAAAGAATTCAAGAACATTGCATTTTCAGGAGCGCACGATGCAACAGTTGCCTTTGTAGCTAGCGGCAAGGCAGATGTTGGAGCACTCAATGCTTCGGTATGGGCAAAGTTAAATGAAGCTAAAAATCCAAATGCACTTAAGTCAAAGGTACTCTCCACAACACCGCCCTATTTTGATTACAACTGGACAGTGCGCGGAGATCTAGATCCAGCCCTAGTCAAGAAAATTACCGATGCCTTCTTAAAGCTTGATGCCAGCAATCCGAACTACAAAGAATTAATGGATCTGCAACGTGCAAGCAAGTACGTCACAACCAAATCATCGAATTACGACGATATCGAAAAAGCAGCACGCTCAGTTGGGCTAATTAAGTAGTCTCGTGGGATTCTCGCTACAACAACTGAGCTTTGAGCACAGCAATGGCACGCCCGCACTAAGCCAAGTATCTTTGGTGGCAAGTGCTGGCGAGTGCATTGCCATTATTGGGCCCTCTGGCTCCGGTAAGACAACGCTTCTGAACATCTTAGCTACTGCTTTAAAGCCGACGCATGGGAATGCTGAAATACTAGAGGCTAATCCCTGGAATCTATCCAAAGCATCGCTTAGAAAATTACGATCGGCCATTGGTTTAGTCCATCAAGCGCCCCCCATTCCTTTGAGACAACGAGTGATCACTGCCATTCTTGCAGGTCGACTCGGGCAGTGGCCTCTTTGGAAGTCAATTTTGTCATTAATTTATCCAGTTGATATTCCTGGTCCACAATCCTGTCTTGAGCGCTTAGATCTCTCTGACAAACTATTTGATCGGTGTGATTGCCTATCGGGTGGGCAACTACAGCGCGTGGGTGTTGCCAGGGTTATGTATCAAGAACCGCAACTCATCTTGGCTGACGAGCCAGTATCGGCAATGGATCCCGTCCTGTCAGATCTCACTATTAGCGTTCTGATTGCCGAGACCAAGAAACGAAATGCCACACTAGTCTCAAGCCTTCACGCTGTAGATATTGCCTTACGCTGGTTTCCACGCATCGTTGGCATTCGGGATGGCCAGGTAATGTTTGATTTACCCGCAAGTCAAGTCAGTGAGGTCATACTAAAAGATCTTTATGCCTCCGAGCTTGGCGGCCTTCCGACCCAATTAAATAAAGCCACTCTCTAGTGGCGTAAAGAGCCTTTCTTTTTAAATCGCAATGCTGACATCAAGCACTTCTAGAGACCCCGCAGCACCCTATCGGTTTATTGGACTAGTGATGGCTATTTGCATTCTTTGGCCTATGCTGCAGCTGGCTCAGTTTGAACCCATGCTCTTGATTGATCCCAACAACACTAAAGTTATGGGCGATTTTCTGGTGCAATTTATTCCACCCAACATTCAACTGGAATTTTTATCGCTTGTTTTAAAAGCCACTGTAGAGACCTTAGCTATGGCTACCGCAGGAATAGCCTTGGCAATGATCATTGCCGTTCCACTTGGCCTAATCATTTCTTATAGCTTATCGATTTCCAGAATTGGCCCTACATCTGATCACCAGCTGGCTCAATTTGTGCGATTTATTGCGCGTACCTTAATGCTGGTTCTGCGCGGTATTCCAGAGATTGTGTGGGCACTCTTACTAGTCAGGGTATTTGGCTTAGGCCCCATAGCAGGTGTTTTGGCTATTGCCATCACCTATGGCGGCATGTTGGCAAAAGTCTATTCAGAAATTCTAGAGTCAGGCAACACCCTGCCTGCTAGAGCACTCATTCTCTCTGGGAGTGGGCGTGTAGCCTCATTTCTATATGGACTGCTACCAAACTCAGCTCAAGAGCTTGCCTCTTACACTATCTATCGCTGGGAGTGCGCCGTTAGGGCCTCGGTAGTGATGGGATTTGTGGGTGCAGGTGGCTTAGGTCAACTGATGGATCAATCCATGAAAATGCTCAATGGTGGAGAAGTTTCCACAATCTTGATTGTTTTCTTGGGCTTAGTATTACTAGCCGATTACATTAGTTTAGTAATTAGAAAGCAGCTAGTATGAGCGCGCAAATTAGTATTCAACCAGCCCGTCAGTTTTGTCTGAAGTGCCTTCTCATGCTTTTGATCATTTCCGGCCTAACTATTAGCAGCTTTATTTACCTGTCGCTAAATCCAGCAGATCTCTTTACCTTTCAGGCCATGAAAAATATGGCGGAGTTTATTGGGCGATTTTTCCCACCAGATCTGAGCGCTGATTTTTTAGAAAAAATTTGGCAAGGCATTCTTCAAACTTTAGCTATCTCGGCTTTGGCAACCCTGATTGCTGCGGTCATCAGTATTCTGATTTCGCTTCCCGTGTCAGGTAGATTTGGTCCCATAGCAAAATGGTTATCGCGCTTCTTTTGTAACTTTCTAAGATCTGTGCCAGAGTTAGTTTGGGCAGCATTAATGGTTCTAGCTGTTGGCTTAGGTCCATTTGCAGGAACCTTAGCATTGACACTTCACACCATGGGTGTTTTGGGAAGATTATTTGGTGAGACCTTAGAAAATAATCCAATAGCTTCAAGCAATGCATTAGTTCTGAGTGGCTCCGGAAGAGTTGCCAGCTTCTTATATGGGACTCTACCTAGCATCGCACCTCAATTACTCTCCTACAGCCTATATCGCTGGGAAATGAATATCCGCATGGCAACTATTTTGGGATTTGTGGGTGCTGGTGGCCTAGGACAGATGCTGTATTACGAACTTTCATTACTTCGAGAGGCTCAAGCATCAACCGTAATTATTGCTATGTTGCTATTAGTAGTGCTGGTAGATGCAATCAGCGCTAAACTCCGACGCATTCAGATGCACAATTTAGGCTAGAAATCCTACATACCTCTTACAGACCATCTCTCAAATGAAGCCAACCTTAACCCAGGAATTACTGCTTAGCCTTACTGCCGATACTCCATCGATATCGCCAAAGTTTTTCTATGATGAGATTGGCTCACATCTATTTGAGGTTATTACGCTTCTAGAGGAATACTATCCTACCCGTACTGAAAAATGGATTATGGACACCTACCAAAGCGAGATTGCTAATGCAGTGGGGTCGTGTGATGCCCTGCTTGATCTTGGGGCTGGTAATTGCATTAAGGCTAGCCAGCTTTTTAATAGCATTAAGCCCAAGCAGTACCATGCGCTTGATATTTCAAAAGAGTTTTTACAAGCAGCTGTGAATGACTTACAGAAGCAGTTTCCACATATTGAAATGTCTGCTCATGCAATTGATTTTAGCCAAACACTTGCATTTCCTAATTTAGAAAATTTACGGAAAATATTTTTCTTTCCAGGATCTTCCATTGGCAACTATGATCCCGAAAATGCAGATGTATTTTTTAGCAATCTCGCCAATCAATGCAATGGAAATGGTGGGCTGCTGATTGGTGTTGACTTAGTCAAAGATAGCCAGACTCTAGACTTGGCTTACAACGATAAATTAGGCGTTACTGCGGCATTTAATCTAAATGCCCTGCTCTATGTAAATAAATTAACTGGTAGCAACTTCAATCTTGCAAACTGGGAACATTATGCCTTTTTCAATACATCCAAGTCCCGTATTGAAATGCACCTGCGTGCCCTAGACGATGTGAAAGTCACCATTCCGGGAACAGACTCGAAAGATCATGTTCTTAGCTTCAAAGCGGGTGATTTAATTCATACAGAAAATAGTTACAAATACACTCAAGATCATTTTGTGGAAAAACTCCACCGAGCTGGATTCGAGAATATCCACTCCTGGACCGATCCCAATAATCATTTTTTAGTCTGCTTCGCAAATGCAAAGAAGATCACTTAAATTACTTGTCCGTCAGCTTGTCGAGTAAGCCCTGAATTGACTTTTTCTCACACTCTGGGCTGATGAGATTTTTTCGAAGCTCGATGTGTTTTTTTAGTAAAGAGTAAAAATGAGTGTCAGTTTCTGCTCGACATAACAAGGCTGCAAGTGCAGATTCATCGGCAACTGGGTAATAACCAGGATAGTCATCCCCCAGTAAGCCTCGATTACCTGCGATGTCCGATGCAATTACCGGAATACCCAATGCAATTGCCTCAGAGACAACATGAGCGCCACCCTCCATACGACTGGAAATCACCATTAAATGACTTTGAGTAAGGATCCTCTTGGCCTCCTCATGACTTTGCTCGCCCATCCAACGGTAGCGCTCAAGCTTATCGTCGTATTCTATGGCGGCTTGCTCCATTTGGACATTCATAGCCTTGCCCAAGTGCAACACATTGATTTGAGAATTTTTAGGTATGAAAGATAGGCTGCGAGCAATACAAAATGGGTCCTTTTCATCTCTCAGGTGCCCAATCACCGCTACCTGAAAGCCTGATCCAGTATTTTCAGCATGAGGGCCTATCTCTACCGATTGATAAATGACCTGAGCCTTATGTCGAAAGCCAACTGGAATAGAGGCCAGAGCCGAGGATTGCAAGACTACCAAGGCATCTGCCAAATCCATCGATTGAAGTACCTCATCATGAATTGCCATATCTCGATATAGATCGGTACCCGTCAAAACGAGCACAACCGGCTTCTCGGGATACTGCTTTTTGAATTGCAAAATGGATTGATGACTACGATAGGCATGAAGCGCAATGAGTAGACCAGCACCCCCACCAGACCATGACTCAGTAACCTCAGCAACATAACCAAGATCTCTTAAAAATGCCTGCCAGCGCAAAGCCGTCATACGGTTGCCATGAAGGCTGCCCGGCGGTGCTGGAGTAACGATTTCAAGAGTGGGTTTGATATGTGGCCTTATAAGCAGTTTTCATCATATTAAACAAAAATGATGTTTTCTTCTTAGCTGAGATTTGTGGCCTGACTCTGTTTATGGAGAGACTACGGGCTCCCTCCTTGCCCTCATCACGCCATATCTCGTAGCATCCCAGGCATGATCCTCGGCATCAGTATCTACGTCTTCTGGATTTAGTGAGTCTGGTGGTAGTTGGGGAATGGTTCTCAACCAGTACTTACAGGTTGAGAAGATCTTGAGTCTGTCTTCTCTTGAGTCTGTCTTCTCTCGACTCTATTTATCCAAGTTCCTTGGCTATTGTGAGCTTAAGCTTTTTTTAATTAGGCTTGGAATGCCCCCTGGTATGCGCGCCATGAATACCATTGCCTTAAATATGGCCTCATACAAGTCCAAGCGAATGCTAAAAATTCTGTATGCTATTAACTACTACTCCTCCCTAACCAGTTTATTTAATTGGCTCTGGTCTGGGACGAAAAAGCCGCTCTCGGGCGGTTTTTTCATTTAGTGAATTTAATTGGGATTTATACAATCAGATGCTCGTCTCCCGCATTTAAGCAGCCTAAAACCCTTGTTTATTAATGGATTTGACTTTGATTTCTGAAAGCATGGATAATCTAGGCAATGACGAAGCGGTATAAGTAATCAAACACCCAAGTAGCTTGCGACAAATTTCGTCACCATCGTAAGCGCGTTCTAAACGCGTCAAGTTTGGGTACCGCACCTCTTCTAAAAGCCCTTAATTGAGGGCTTTTTCTTTTTTTGACTCATGACAACTATTTATCTCGATGAAAGCGGTGATCTTGGCTGGAAGTTCGATGCCCCATTTAAGCGTGGTGGCTCAAGCCGTTACTTGACTATTGCAGCCGCCGTAATCAGTAATCAAAAAGATGAGTCCAAGATTGAAAGGGTAATTCGGGGGTTTTATAAATCCCGAAAGCGCGCCCCAAAAAATGAACTTAAATCGACCGACCTCTCTTCAAAAGAGCGGGGTTTATTTGCGGCCAAACTGATTGAAATTAGGACTTCCTGCGAGGGGATAAAGTTCTTTTCGATGACCGTCAAAAAAGAGAATGTTGTTGATGGCTTTAGAGTTCACCCTAATGGCCTATATAACTACATGGTTAAGTTACTACTATTGAGCGAGATGAGTAAGCATGAGGAGGTTAATTTCATTCCTGATGCCAGAACTGTTAGCGTGGAATTAAAAAACTCATTAAATGACTACCTAAGAACTGAATTGGCAGGCCAAGGTGCCAATACAAGATTGAATACAACGCCATGGGAAAGCAAGAAATCTCTTGGCCTGCAATTCGTGGATGCTTTAGCAAATATTGTTTGGAGTAGGCATGAGTATGATCAGCCAAAACACTACGACTTAATTTCTTCGTCCATTCAAAGTCATCACCTTTACTTTCATAATTAGATTCTTTATTAATTATTCCGCCACCCTTCGAGCTCGCATAACACCATACCTAGTAGCGTCCCAAGCATGATCCTCAGCATCCGTGTCAACGTCTTCGGGATTGAGTGAATCTGGCGGCAATTGGGGGATGGTTCTTAACCAGTGCTTACAGGTTGAGAAGATCTTGAGTCTATCCTCAGCTAGTAGTCGGATGATTTCTTGGGCTCCGTTTACCCTGCTTCTGGGGGCGTTATAGGCCTCAGTCCATTTAACACCTTTATCCCTGAAGATTTGTCCGATGGATCGCTCTGCTCCTATCTTGGAGAAGATAGATGGGTCTGCTAGATTCATGCGGTATTCATATCCGAGGCGTTGATCATGAATCTCGATCTTCTTGATCTTCTCGGCTACTACCGTTGCGTCTTCCCTAGTGCCAGTGTTTTCTTTATCACCATATCCATAGAGCTCTCTCCATAGGTAATAGACTCCGTCGTTGGATAAGGCAAACCAATAGACGGCATATGGCCTGGCATATCCCCAATCCATAGATCGCCATACCTTCCAGGTTGGTGGGATTGCGAATGGTTCTACAACGTGTTTAGAAGGCTGCCACACGCCTTCTAAGAAACTTCCCACGTGGATATCCCAATCACCCTCTAGCCACGCTCTACGCCTGTTTGGATCGCTTAGCGACTCTAGGCTCATCAGGTAGTTGGGATCATTTTTGAGAAGGTGGGTGTTCTCATAAATGGTCGAATGAATTCTGACCCTTGGGAGTGCGCTTTCTTGCCTAATGATTTGACCAGCTGGTATTGCCCCAATCTGAAATCTTTCCTTTACAGATGCATGCCCTACCCCAAATGGATTGCATGTTGCCCTCACCATCCTTGGCATTCCAGGATGGGATGACCGGCAAGTGGAATGCATTGCTTCGTAAAAAGAGAGGTTTCGCCAGTTGGTGAGCTCCTCAAATCCTAACCAAGGGTATTCGTGGCCATGGTAATTCCAGTAGTCGTCTTCATTAGCCCCATATCGAAAGTACAGCATCTCTCCAGTGGGCCACTTCCACACATAGTCAGATTCATTAAACTTGGCACCTGGAAAGATTTGATAGAACCAGCGCTTGCTCTTGGCCACTACGTCAGCCAATTGGGGATAGGTTAGACGGAATAAGGTGCCTCGCCAATGATCTCCGAAGCCTCTACCAACATGTTGGGCATAGCTCATGAGTAAGGTATCAGTCTTACCACCTCCCCTGGTGCCCTCTAGCAATACCTCGTAAACAGGGCATGTCAGAAACAAAGTCTGGCTACCAGGCAATGGCGCCCAGATGGTTTTCATTGGTTTCGTTTAATTCACTAGTGTTTTGCTTGGGCGGCTTGCTCCCACTCATCTATGCTCATAGAGCTTGGCACGACCAGGACTCCACTTTGCAGGGGTGCGCCATCTTTACCTGTGTGCTCAATGGCAGATAAGCGTGGATGTACGTAAGGTGCAGCGTGTCTTCCTACGGTAGCAGCCATATTCAGAAGCTTAATACGAGCTTCATTTGCTAATGCTTTATCGCCAAGCTCCTCTTCTTGAACGTTGCCAGCTTCTTCGTATAGCTGGTGCATTACCTTCATCATGACTTCTAGTGGTGTTATCCCCTGAGTAGCAACAGCCTCAGCAATCTGACGGGTACGCTTAGTTAGGCTGCCAGTCTTGCGACCAGCCCCCTGTCTTTTTCCGCCCTTTGATTTCTTTTGATTGTTTTCAATCATGAGGTGACAGTTGGTTCTTTGATGAGCTTCAACAGATGGGGTTGCAATGCAACTGAATCACCAATGGGTTCATCAAACTCTATGATGATTCTTTGAAATAAGTCATGTCGGCTTTGGGCTCCGCGATGCTTTACCACGGTGCCTATGCGCCCACTAGGAGTCTTCACTTTTGATCCTATGGGGAAGTCCTCCATGTCTAGACGATCAATGACTCCGGCTATGGCGTGATTAACTTGCATTGGACTTCTCCATCGATTCCTGGCGTTTACGTAGTTCGGCAAAAATTCGGGTTTTAAAGCTCTCGTAGTTTTCCGCTCCTTGCGCTCTCATACCGAGATCCTTGGCCTTGATGTCTATGCCCTCATTGGTTTTCCACCAGGCATCTTCGTCTGCGCTAGCCGCTTCCGCCTTCTTTCGCACCCCTTTGAGTATTGCGAGGACATAGCCTGCATTGATGGGGGTTGGGTTTGAGACTTTCATTCGGGTTTCCTTTGCTGTGGCGATAGCTTCTGCCACCTCAGCTTCCGTTACCCCAAGATTGACGATGTCCCGTATGCGGTAGTCGTCTACGGCTATAGCTCTACCCTCCTTGCTGATCATGGCTGCAAAGCTTTTGTATTTTTCGATGCGCCCCTGAAAAAATTTTTCTTCGTCTGTGGGCATGGGTGGTCCTTGGGGAATTTTTTCCTTTTCACCACCATTGTTTTGTTTGCCTGGTGTATGGAGATTGGTTACTGGTGACTGGTGTTTGGTGTCTGGTGAGCAATGCGTTCGCATTGCGGTCGCATTGCGTTCGCATCCTTTATTGGGGGTGATTTCGCGTTGAGATTCGTCCGATGGGAATGATTGCCATCTGCCTTCTGCGCTCCGCCTAGCTTTGAGTTGCTTGTCCTTGAAGCGGGCTATTTCATGATCGCAGCGCTCTTGTCTCCAGCCATCATCAGTGAGGGTAAAAAATTCATTGAGGACAGATACAACTGCATTTTTTTCTTCTTTTGATCGCGCGTTGATCAATCTTTGCACTAACTTGATCTCGTTAGGTAGCGGTTTTTCTGTGGCGTAGTACTTTCGGATGAGGCGGCTGTAGGTTGCATCCTCTATGAATGTAAGATGCGCCGTTGCTTCCGCGTAGTCTCCAATGTGATGCTCGTAGTAATTCATCTCAATCTGTCTCCGTGTAGTTCTTTTTCTTGCGTGCAATATTTTTTACAAGAGATGAATCTAACAATCGGAAAGCGTATCGTCAAACGCGTTTTTTCTGAATTTTTCTTTAATTTATTTATTCATCAATTCTCTGTAATCCATGTTTGAGAAATTCGTGAGAATGATTTTCTATATCTGAGGTATTTGTTGATCTACGTTTGTCCACCACCCTCTTTGCTCTATCAGAATCTTCTGACAAGGCTGTAGCCATTTATTTATATGGCTTGTGTTACTTCTATGAATAAATATTTTTTTGTAGTCAAAAATTAATATGCGTCTTCAAAGTGGGTATTGACATTTGATTGACCACCAAAATTTCATTGACTACATTGCACTTCAGCAGCACACAAAATGATTCATAACAAAACACAGTAGGAGATTAAATTTAATGGTGGTATTTCGTTTGTATAGCCTGTATCGATCTTATGGATACACAAAAATGAGTTCTGCAAAGATGGCGTTGCAGGTCTATCGTAAAAATGTAAAACGCGCCCGCTAAGGAAATGATTATGAATGACATCACATCTAGAGATATGAACGTGACCTTAATGCGAATTCCTCAAATTCTAAAAATGATGCCGATTTCTAAATCCAAGTTTTGGCTCATGGTACAGAAAGGTGAATTTCCAAAGCCGATCAAAATTGGTAGGTCATCCTTTTGGACGGCCGAGCAGGTTCAGACATTTATTGGAGAGAGGATGAGTAATTCTTAGGGATGCGTGACCCCTGAGCAATCTTAGGGGTTAGGTTAAAACCTGCTCTACAAGGGCATCTGCTACTTTGCGCTGCAAAATATTAGATGCACCAATTTGCAATTTTAATTCCTCGCAAATAGCGCTTATTTCATTTACCTTCTGAACAATACGGCTCTGTTCAACCAAAGGAGGAAGTGGTACGGGAAAATTATTCATCGAAAAAAGTGACAAATTCATAATTGTGGTTCCGCTAACTGACTTATTTGCATAACTTAAAAAGTATGGGCTATCAAATACAAGCTTTAAGTACTCCTTTAAAAACTCACGCCCCAGATTAAAGTAGCAGGCACTCTTACCAAGAATAATCTTTTCATTATTGTAAAAAGCAACATTACCTATAGTTCCATTAATCGATACAAACATCGTTCTATCGTTTAAGTCTTTTTTATGCTTATTAGCCTCTTCGGCTGATACTGTTTTCGTCCCGTCCTTAATAACAATCTTTCCATCTTGAAGGTTGTTTCCATTTACAAAGAAATATTCTCCTTTAGGCGTATAAACAGGCGTTCCATGCAAGCCATCGCCAAGCAGGTAAACAATGTCCTTTAGCCTTACCCAACACCAGCTATCGGGGATTTCAAATGGCCTCTCATTTTCGGAAATTGACTCTAGGTTTTTTGAGGCTCTCAGCTTTCCCTCATTTTTTAAACGTTCTTTTTCTAATTTCATGCGATTTACGGACAAAACAGCATGCTCATCACCACTCTGCTGCGTAGAGAATCTCCCCATAATCGCAAGCATTAGAAAACCATTTTTCAGAACATCGACGCTGTTTTCTGATGATAGAAGTGTGTCAAAGTTATTTGAAATTATTTTCCAGTTTTGATTTTTTTTATTCATATCGCTACCTTTTCAAAACTTTTAAAAATTAAATCTTCTAGCAAATTACTAAGTAGCTTCTCTTGAAGAAATTTCAAATTGACTACATCACGCTCAAGATCATCACATAATTGCATTAATTGATCGACTTTTTTCACTATGTTAATTTGAATATCCAGCGGGGGGATCGGAATTGAAATATTCTCCCACTTGCTCTTATTGATAATAGGGGTTGCAGATCCCGATGAAAGCTCTCTAACAATTGCCTGAAAGAAGCTTGCCCTCATGCATAAATGCACATAGTCGCTGCTACAGTCCCCAATATGAATCAAGTTAATCTGTTGATTAATGGCAATCCTATCAATTGCAATTGCCGTTTTACCTATAGAACCACCTATGCAAACCATAAGAACATCACCTGGATTTGCAATACTTGAAAATTTCTCAGCCTCTTTAGATATAAATTTTTCTGCCTTAAGTATTTGAAAGGCGTTTGATATTTGTCCTGGACCAATAAAAGGAGTCTCTCCCTTGTAGAAATCTTCATTGGACGTAGGGGGCGTCTTGCCAGTATCTGAATCACCAATCTCCTTGAGCATTTTCCATGCCCAGCCACTCGGAATATTAAATTTGTGAGCCCCTTTAATTGGTGAGAGAGGGTCTCTTGTTGTTAGACCTCCATCCATTTGTTCCAGCGTCAATCTGCCAGAAACTGCTAAATCCAAAATTAAGCCTCTTAACTTAGAAGCTCCATAGAGCGCCTTAGACTTTTGTAACCCACTATCTCTAGGCGATTTTTTTTCATGATCTGCCGTTGTCCAGACCTCCAGATGATCAAGAAGAAGTTTGTGAATAATGCCCGTCACTCAGCTTTATCCTTAAGCGCCTCTCCTAAAAGTCTCTTTAACTCATTTCTTAAATTTTTAATATTATCTTGAAGGTTATGGTACTGAGCTAATAAGACCTCTGGATCCTGATTTTCTCTATCCATTACATGTGGATTTTTAATATCAAGGTTGTAATTTCGAGCTTTAAGATCTTCAAGACTTATCTTCCAGGAATATTCACTCTCTGTGCGATGCTTAAATCCATCTCCCTCAATCCCCCACCATTTTTTTTCAGCCTCAAACTCTTCAATTTTCATCGGCTTAGTTTTGTTGTAGCTCTTTACACCCTCTGGATATGGGTGCTCATAAAACCAAATTTCTTTTGTTGGAGTGCCTTTAGTGAAAAATAAAAGATTGGTATTAATTGAGGTGTATGGCGCAAATACACCCTTAGGCAATCTCACAATAGTGTGAAGATTGCACTCTTCCAAAAGCTTTTCTTTGATGCGCGTTTTAATACCCTCGCCGAATAAAAATCCATCAGGCAAAACTACCGAAGCTCTTGCACCAGGCTTAAGCAATTGCATAATCAGAACCAGAAAAAGGTCTGCGGTTTCTCTTGTTCTAAATGTAGCTGGAAAGTTGGTTTCAATTCCATCCTCTTCCATGCCACCAAATGGTGGATTGGTAACAACTACATCCACCCGCTCTGATGGGCCCCAGCTGATTAAGGGCCTTGCTAAGGTATTGTCATGACGAATATTGCTTGGCACATCAATGCCATGAAGAATCATGTTGGTTGTGCAAAGTAAGTGTGGCATTGGTTTTTTCTCAATGCCGAAGATGCTGCCTTGTAATTGCGCCTCATCTTCTAATGTTTTGACATCTTGTTTTCTGATGTGTTCAATAGAGCATGACAAGAATCCACCTGTGCCGCATGCTGGATCCATTACCTTTTCACCCAGGCGCGGATTAACCATCTGGACCATGAATTCAGTTACAGCTCTTGGGGTATAGAACTCGCCTGCATTACCGGCTGCTTGGAGATCTCTCAGAAGCTGCTCATACATGTCGCCAAACAGATGGCGCTCTTGGGCTTTGTTGAAATCCACACCCTCTTGAATCTTATTAATCACTTGGCGAATCAACTGCCCGGACTTCATATAGTTATAAGCATCCTCAAATACGGAGCGAATAACGTAAGCGCGCTGATCACCGCCTTTAGCCTCTAGATTCTGAAGTGCTGGGAATAGATCATTGTCTAGAAATTGTTTTAGCTCATCGCCGGTCATGCCCTCAGCATTAGCCGCCCAATTTCTCCAGCGATACTTTTCAGGGAGCGGAGACTTGTATTTATCCTGCAGCAATTCCCACTCGCTCTCACGATCATCAAAGATCTTCAGGAAGAGCATCCACACCAATTGGCTCAAACGCTGGGCATCACCATCAACACCAACGTCTTTGCGCATGATGTCTTGGATTGATTTAATAGTTGAACTAATACTCATAAGTGGTAATGCCTATCTATTGGGGTATTGCTATGAATTTTAGGCGTAGAGCTGGTTTTCTAGCTCATGCAATGCAGCTATATAGCCCGGCTTGCCGCCAAAGGCTGATACAAGTTCGCTGGCTGTGCCCATTTTACTAAATGGATCTAGGGTCAGAATCTTGATATCGTCAATATTCTCGATACCGGTATCTGCGTATTTTTCAAGTAAAGCCTCGAGAACCTTGCGAGCCTGTTCGCCATACTTGGTGAAGTAATTACGCTTTTTGACTTGATCTGCACGCTCCCTACGAGTGAGCGCAGGCTGATCAAATGCTACATGGCAGATTAAATCAAAAGCATCGCAGTCTTTATTAACTTCGATTGCCAATGCCTCCAGTAAAAGGCCATGCTCTTCGAGCTCCTTAATAACTGCAGCCTTACGTTCTGCAGAAGTCCATCTCTTTAGGAATTGATCTAGCGTTGAGTAGTCTTTTCGTACTGCTTTACGGGTGTAATCCTTTAAGGACTCTGTAATCAACTTACCTTCGGGTCCGTAATACTGAACCCGCTCGGCAATAACATGAACTTCTACATCGCCAATGTAGTATTTAGCTCTTTTCCCTTCAGGCCCAGGTGGAAAACCTTCTACACCAGTGTCGCCACCAGACATGCCGCCCGCACTACTGCCTTCTTTTCCTACCTCATCCGGTGGCTCAGGCGGATCGTTTGGCCCGGGGTTATAGATAACTATTGGCGGCCCATCAAATGTCTCATCAGCAAAAAGCTCGGTAGCTTTTTTAAAGTCCATGATGGTGAACCAGTACTTGTCGTAATCTTCGTTAATGCGGGTACCACGCCCAATCATCTGCTTGAATTCAGTCATGGACTTGATATGTTGATCAAGCACTACTAATTTACAGGTCTGAGCATCTACACCAGTAGTCATTAGCTTAGAGGTTGTAGCAATTACTGGGTAACGTTCTTCTGGGTTAATGAAGTTATCAAGCTCAGCTTTGCCCTCTTGCTCATCACCGGTAATGCGCATGACGTACTTGCGATTTTCTTTGACTCGCTCTGGATTTAGATTGACCAAGGCTTGACGCATACGCTCTGCGTGATCAATGTCATCGCAAAACACAATGGTCTTAGCAAATGGATCGGTAGCCGTTAAGAACTCAGTGATTTTCTTTGCCACCAGCTCTGTACGCTTTTCTAAGACCAGGGTTCGATCCATGTCATTCTGGTTGTAGATGCGATCCTCAATTAATTGACCACGCTTATCCACTTGACCAGCGCTCGGTCTCCAACCCTGAAGATCCCTATCGATATCAATCCGAATAACTTTGTAGGGCGCAAGGAAACCATCTTCAATTCCTTGCTTTAGAGAGTAGCTGTAAACAGGATCGCCAAAGTAAGTAATGCTTGATATTTCTTTGGTTTCTTTTGGTGTAGCTGTTAAGCCAATGTGTGTGGCAGAGGAAAAGTAATCCAAGATCTCACGCCAAGCTGAATCTTCAGAGGCGCTGCCACGATGACACTCATCAATCACGATCAAATCAAAGAAGTCTGGAGAGAACTGCTTGTAAATATTCTTTTCTTCATCGTTACCAGTAACGGCTTGGTAAAGGGATAAGTAAATTTCGTAGCTCTTATCAATCTGACGCTTGCTGATCTTAGTCATTGCAGCGCCAAATGGCTTGAAGTCATTATTCTTGGTTTGATCCACAAGGATATTGCGATCAGCTAAAAATAAAATGCGCTTCTTGGTTCCAGACTTCCATAGGCGCCAGATGATCTGAAAAGCTGTGTACGTCTTCCCGGTACCGGTAGCCATTACCAGCAGAATGCGATTGGCACCATTGGCCACCGCTTCGATTGTTCTGTTGACTGCATTGACTTGGTAATACCTAGGAGCGCGCCCAGTGCCATCATCGTAATAAGGCATTTCTACGGTATTTTTTGCCTCAGGGGTATCAACACCCTTCCATCTGCAATAACGCGCCCATAGCTCTTCTGGCGACGGGAATGCGTCCAAAGAAAGCTCTTGCTCTACCTTATCCGCCTGGCCAGTTCGATCATGCATTAAGAATGCATCGCCATTTGAGCTAAAGACAAAAGGAACATCCAGCGTTTCCGCGTAATCAAGTGCTTGCTGCATTCCCGCGCCAACACTGAGGTTGTTTTCTTTAGCCTCGATTACGGCGATGGGAATATTAGATTTGTAATACAGAACATAATCTGCGCGCTTTTGCTGTCCGCGGGTATGTAATTTGCCGCGAACAATAATGCGGCCTTTAGTAAAACTTAATTCCTCGCGAATTTGAGTGTGCAAATCCCAACCTGCGCCAAGAATGGCTGGCGTAATGAATTTCGTACAAATATCTCGTTCGCTAAGGGATTTCTTGCTCATTCAATAATGCCAAAAGTTATATATCCCTTAATAATATAAGGAAATCAGTCATTTAATGGCATTTTTAGGGTTTGCATACCAGGCTCACTATCTGAGCCTTTATAGGCATACACTTAAGCTGACGCAACAGGGGAAAGTTAATGAAATATCAATTTTGTTTGGTCGCACTGCTCATTTCGGGGTTTGCCCATAGTCAGGCTATTTATGGCCCTAACGGCGAATACAAAGGTTATATACAAACCTCTCCCAATGGAGTGTCTAACTCTTACAGTGCTACTGGGGCATTCCAGGGATCAGCTCAAGTACAAGGTAATCAAACAAATTTCTATGGGCCTCAGGGTCAATATCAAGGAAATATCCAAGCGCCGATTACCACCCCACCAAATACAACAATTGGAACACCCCCACAGGTGAATCAAGTACCCAGCATCAAGGGTTGGTGATTGGATAATAGAGGTATGAACACATACCCTCTAGATACTCAGTCACCTAAATTTACAGTCAACGTCTTTAATGATCGCCTTCCATCCAGAGAAAGTTCATGGTCACATCTTGGAGAGTTTGATAACTCACATGACGCCATTCAGGTCTGCAAAAAAGTTATTGAGGATTTTTTAGGTAGCTGCATAGGGCCACCTAACAAAGAAGCTCTTACCTTTGAATACTTAAATTATGGCCCAGTACCTTGTATTAATGGGGTGAACAACTTAGCGGTCTTCGATCTCTATGAATTTCTAGATCAACGCTGCGCAGAACTTACTCGATAAAGGGCTCTCGAGTCCAATTTTCATGCCCCACCACCTTGCCTGTGGGGATCTTGGTTTTACGGTGCGATTCCTCTGATCTGATGGCCTCCTCGAAGGCCTTCTCTTGGGCCTCTGCTGCGGCCTTATTTTTTGCTAGCTCTGAAGCGGGCACAACATCTTTACTCTCAATCATCTGCTTGAGAGTTTTCATACCTTTTATTTTTCCAACATACTCAAGATCATTCATGCATTAATCATAATTCTTTCCTGAGGGCGTGCTGGGAAAACTTTATTCAAATCCATCGTTTCTAATGGGCTCATTCTGTCCAGGCAAACTCATACCGCTTGCCACCTTATAAATCGGATCTCTTGCGTTAATTTGCTCTTGCGCCCAACTTATCCAACCACCTAGCTCTTCTTTGTTTTTACGTCTTACAACCCTATTGCCCTTTATAGCTTTTACAAACTCTCTAAGCACGGCTAATTCGTTCCAGCGCTCCGCTGCATCCTGGAGCTGACCCCATTTCCAGGCATCTACCTCTCGAGCCCATTTAATGTCGGCTAGGCGCTTGCGCTCTGCCTGCTCCCTTGCCTCACTAGCCTCTCGCTCCACTCTCGCTATATTGGCATCAAATGAAAGCTCAGAAATGAGATTTATCAATTTCCCAAGCTGCTCCTCAACGCTGGTCTTTTCAGAATCTTTAACAATCTTCCAGCCGTATATATCGTTATGGCGAATTCTTAGCTCTAGCCTTCCAGATGGAATGTAGTCAATATCCATCATGTATGAGTGAGTGTGTCCACCGCTAGTCCAACTGCTTTTTCTCTTCATGGGCTTGGGTGGTTTAGTGCTTACCTCATAGAACTCAATTGTCACCACATCATCATCTCTCATGAATGCGGTAACTTCTGGATTTGAATATTTACGATAGCCACCCAACCGATAACCGCGCGAGGTGAATTCGTTGATGAGGGTCTGAAGTATTCGCTTTACCCGTGGAACGCTATGTGGACCAATCTGGACATCAAAGCCAGCTTTAGATTCTGATCTTCCAAATTTGGAATGGTTTTCCATCTGGAAGTCTTTGAAGGTCTTCTCGATCTCTTCATGGAATTTATTGCCCCTGTAAACCTCTACAACTGGAATAGGCTCAGCAGGCTTATTTAGCCTAGCCTCCATGATTGCTTTATCCCGAGTGCGGACGTGGATCAGGGGATCATGTTCGTTCCACCAAGGCTCTAATGGAGGCTTCTCTCCTGTTACCTTCCCATGCTCCAGCTTGGCCCAATAGCCCAATGGCGGCTTAGGTACACCGTACTGCTTGCACCACTTGCCAAGGGCCACATCGGAGAGTCCAATCCGCAACGCAACCTTGGTAGCCGGCTCAGTCCACAGAAGTTCATAGATTTCAGTACGTGTGTATGATTCTTTTTCCATCGCAACCCCTCCAGAATATGAAGACAATTTATCAAATTGTACGAATGGAATCTGGGGGTATTTTTGGGGGCACTCTTTGAAATTCGTACCTTTTGGGTGGCACGTAACCATATGATTTTGGGCTACAAAATGGTGTTTAGTTCGATCTCCGCCGACTCCACCATTTTGAAGTATGTAACAGTCCAACGCCACCCACCAGGGTGGCGTTTTTCTTTATAGGGAGGCTTAGTTCCAAAACTATTATTCTTTCGATCAAAACCATACATGTACCTTAATAAGGGTGAAAGCTACTAACGTTGAGTGCGTTATTAACTTCAGGTAA
>Ga0247839_1002241_pt1 | contig 29655 bp, 33 predicted proteins | sample LaCruzMarch2015__6_FD_192405 | JGI IMG/M metagenome (GOLD analysis project Ga0247839, IMG submission 192405) | Freshwater microbial communities from meromictic Lake La Cruz, Castile-La Mancha, Spain - LaCruzMarch2015_16m | ecosystem: Environmental > Aquatic > Freshwater > Lake | place: Spain... | reverse complement strand
TGGTCACGCAAATGGAACCATTGCTAACTATGAAATTCATATCAGTGATGATGGTATTAACTGGGGCACACCGATTGCATCTGGAACAATAACTCCAATAGCGGGGCAAGCCTCAACAATTAATTTTTCAGTAAGTAATGGACCAAGTAACGTCGCCCCAACCGTCAGCCTCACTGCACCAACTGCCAATGCCGTATTCACCCAAGGCACTGCAATCACCCTCTCTGCTAATGCAGCAGATAGTGATGGCTCAATCACACAAGTACAGTTCTTTGATGGTACAACCCTCATCGGCACAGATACCTCTGCGCCTTACAGCATGAGCCTTGCCAATGCTACAGTAGGTGCACATAGCTTCACTGCAGTCGCCACCGACAACATCGGTGCAACCACCACCAGTGATGCCGTCAATGTCACAGTTGAAGCAGTGCCTAATGTCGCCCCAACCGTCAGCCTCACTGCACCAACTGCCAATGCCGTATTCACCCAAGGCACTGCAATCACCCTCTCTGCTAATGCAGCAGATAGTGATGGCTCAATCACACAAGTACAGTTCTTTGATGGTACAACCCTCATCGGCACAGATACCTCTGCGCCTTACAGCATGAGCCTTGCCAATGCTACAGTAGGTGCACATAGCTTCACTGCAGTCGCCACCGACAACATCGGTGCAACCACCACCAGTGATGCCGTCAATGTCACAGTGAATACAGTAAGCGGTGCTCTAAGTGCACGCTATGTTCGCTTAACGGCACTATCAGAAGTGAATGGTAATCCATGGGCATCAGCAGCTGAAGTCAATATTCTTGGTGCAAATGATCAACCTTTAAACCGTACTGGATGGATTGCGACAGCAAGCAGTCAAGAAATTGCTGGAGAAAATGGTGCTGCAGCCAATGCAATTGATGGCAATATTAATACAATATGGCATACAGGTTGGTCAAGCGGCAGCATTCCTCATCCGCATCGGCTCATTCTCGACATGAGAAGTAGCCAAGTAGTCACAGGGCTTACTTATCTGCGAAGACAATCTGGTCACGCAAATGGAACCATTGCTAACTATGAAATTCATATCAGTGATGATGGTATTAACTGGGGCACACCGATTGCATCTGGAACAATAACTCCAATAGCGGGGCAAGCCTCAACAATTAATTTTATAATTTCAAATTGATTATTTTTTAATTTTAGAACTCTTTCTAAATTGCTTAGAAAAATTAATTTGTTTGTATAAGCCAACATAGAATATTTCGAACAAAATTACACAATGGGATTTATTATTGTTTATAGCAATAAAATTGAAATAATTTTGAAATTATAATGTCATCAAAAATAGCTAAAATTGACATCTAGTACCTCTCTGATAGAATTGAATGCATGAAAAACATAATCTTAAAAAATAAAGTTAATGGTTTTACGCTATTAGAGCTACTGGTGGTTATGGTGATTATTGGCTTACTTGCAGGTTACGTGGGGCCAAAATACTTTGAACAAATTGGAAAATCAGAAACAAAAACTGCAAAAGCCCAAATTGATTCGTTAGGAAAAGCCCTAGACCAATACCGAATTGATACTGGGCACTACCCCTCGACCGAGCAGGGCTTAGATGCATTAAATAAAAAACCAAATAACGAAAACAAATGGGCTGGACCCTACCTTAAAAAAAATGTACCAAATGACCCTTGGGATAAACCTTATTCATATGTATCGCCTGGTGAACATGGGGATTATGATTTATATTCACTAGGAAAAGATGGTCAGCAAGGCGGAACTAAAGAATCTGAAGATGTGGTCAGCTGGTAATATCTTTCGTCATGGACTTTCAAGTAAAAGCGGTTCGCGATAAGCAGATAATACTTTTAAATATTTCTGCTGCTAATGAACAAGACGCGCTATCTCAAGCAAAAAATAGAGGCTTTACACCAATTGCAGCATCAGCAAAATTGCAAGCTTTTGCTAATCGATCAAATAAAAAATTTCCATTAGTACAATTTAGTCAAGAGCTCCTTGCTTTATTAGAAGCCGGACTAAACTTAGTCGAAGCGATTGAAACACTCGCTGTTAAAGACGAAAGTAATAATTCTAAGGCTACCTTAGATTTATTATTACAAAGTCTTTATCAAGGACAAACATTTTCTGCAGCATTAGAAAAACAGCCCCTAGCCTTTCCTATGCTTTATGTTGCTACAGTTAAAGCAAGTGAAACTACTGGCAACTTAACGGAGTCACTAAGCCGTTATATTTCTTATGAAGAACAAATTGGATTGCTCAAGAAAAAAATTATTAGTGCGTCAATTTACCCTATATTGTTGATGTCAGTAGGGGGATTGGTCATTTTGTTCTTATTAGGATTTGTAGTGCCAAAATTTAGCCGAATTTATGAAGGTACTGGAGGAGATTTGCCGTTTCTTTCACAGGTTTTATTGGCTTGGGGAGTATTTTTAGAATCTCACGGCAAAGCAATTTTAATAGCATCTATATTCGCTATCATTGCCACAATATTTGCAATATCAAGACCTGGTATTAGAAAGTGGTTTGGGCAATTATTATGGCAAATTCCCGCACTTGGCAAACGTTTACGCACTTATCAACTAGCACGATTCTACCGCACCTTAGGTATGCTACTTAAAGCTGGAACGCCTATTATTCCTGCGCTTAACGCAGTAGCAGGTTTGCTTGATAATGCGCTACTTACTAGTATGAAAAAAACCACCACTGCAATTAATGAGGGCCAGCCCATTTCCCAAGCGATGGAAATTGCAGGTCTTACAACACCAGTCGCTTCTCGTATGCTAGCTGTCGGTGAGCGTGGCGGTAATATAGGCGACATGATGGAACGCGTTGCTGGTTTCTATGATGAAGAATTATCTCGTTGGATTGATTGGTTTACACGTCTATTTGAACCCATACTGATGCTGCTAATTGGCTTGGTTATTGGTGTGGTAGTATTATTGCTTTACATGCCAATATTTGAACTGGCTGGGAATATACAATGAGTGCGACCATGCAAACTATGCTCACAAAATCTCTGTCAATTAATGCTAAAGATATTCAAGAGGCGAAATCACAAGCTCGTCTGCAACAAAGGCGTGCCATAGAGGTTTTAGAAGAGGTTATTGGTAGTGATAATCAGGATGAGTTCCTATCGGCGCTTTGTGACTGTTTTAATTACATTTCCTTTAGCATGAAAGAAATGCACGCCTCAGAAGCAGCATTTGAATTAGTGCCATTCTCAAAAGCGCAACAAAAAGAATGTTTAGCATTTTATAACCAACAAAACGAATTATTACTAGTATTCGCTGATCCATTTAATGAAAGCATCAGGGATTGGGCATTAGAAAATATCAAAGAGCCTTTCTCCTGGAGACTAGCGCACCGCTCTGACATTATTGCTTACTTATCATCGCACGAAGAAACAATGCGTGCTATGGATGACATTACATCTGTATCAAAAAATCAAGATGAAAATTTAGACACTTCAGTCATTCATTTGTCTTTTAAAACCATCAGCCAAGACACCAATCCTATTGTAAAGTTGGTTAACTCTACTTTGTATGATGCTTTAAAATCTGAAGTAAGTGACATTCATTTTGAGTGCACTAACTCTGGCTTAATTATTAGATACAGAATAGATGGGGTGATGGCCACTGTGGGTGGTATTCAAGGTCAAGAAAATGCAGATCAAACTATTTCACGTATAAAAGTTATGGCCCAACTTGACATTTCAGAACGCAGAATCCCGCAAGATGGTCGCTTTAAAGTAGTCGTGCAAGGCCGAGAAGTAGACTTTCGTGTATCAGTAATGCCCAGTAATTTTGGCGAAGATGCAGTACTGCGTGTACTAGATAGAAAGTCTTTGACAGATGAATCAAAGGGATTGAGCTTACAAAGTTTAGGATTTAATCCTAAAATAATAACGCAATTCCGCCGACTTGCCTTAGAGCCTTATGGGATGGTGCTTGTGACAGGCCCTACAGGTAGTGGCAAAACAACTTCACTTTATGCTGCCATTTCTGAAGTCAATACTGGACAAGATAAAATTATTACCATTGAAGATCCTGTCGAATATCAACTTTCGGGTGTGTTGCAAATACCAGTAAATGAAAAGAAAGGCCTAACATTTGCTCGTGGTTTACGCTCTATTTTACGTCATGACCCTGATAAAATTATGGTGGGTGAAATTCGCGACTCTGAAACAGCACAGATTGCAGTTCAAGCCGCGTTAACAGGTCATTTAGTCTTTACTACCGTGCATGCGAATAATGTCTTAGACGTTATTGGTCGTTTTATGCATATGGGTGTAGATCCCTATAACTTCGTGTCTGCAGTCAACGGCATCATGGCTCAACGGCTCATTCGCGTGATTTGCTCACACTGCGCAGAAGACTATGAACCTAGCCTAGAGTTGCTTGAAGAATCAGTAATTAGCCTTGCAGAAGCAAAAAAAATTAAATTCAAGTTTGCAAAGGGTTGTGGACATTGCAGAGGTACAGGTTATAAAGGTCGTAAATCAGTAGCGGAATTACTAGTATTAAATGATGAGCTTCGCGAAATGATAGTCTCACGTGTACCAATACGCCAACTTAAAGAAGCCGCTAAAAAAAGTGGGATGATTACAATCCGCGAAGCCGCCCTTGAAGCAGTATGCCAAGGCATTACAACATTACAGGAGATTAATCGTGTCACTTTTGTGGCCTAATCAACATCAACTACTAGTGGCAATTGGCGCTGAACAATTTTGTCTAATCTGGCGCACTGGATTTGCAAAAAATATAGTCGCAAAACATCATGAAAGCTATGAAAAATCCGCCTCGGAACAACCATGGAAGCTGGGAATTCGACGACTAGCTATTCAATTAGAAGCGCTAGATTTGCCTCAAAACACGCAAATCTCTTTGACATTAGCAAGCGATTTAGTCCGATATATTATTTTGCCAGGACATGAGATTGCAATGAGTTCAGATGAAAAATTAGGCTATGCCCTCGCTTCCTTCCGAGAGGTTTATGGCGCTGATGCTGATAGCTGGAAAATTAGTATTGATGATACAGCACCGACAAAACCAACATTAGCATGTGCTATTGACATGTCTATGTATGAAGCAATTATTGAATTAGAGCAACAATACAAATTAAAATTAAAATCAGTACAACCTTATCTAATGACTACTTTTAATAAGCTTTTTTCAAACATAAAAAATGCTAATGCCTCATTCGTAGTTATAGAGCAAACCCGCATGGCTACGCTGTTTTTACATAATGGCGAATATCAACAGTTGTATGTTGAGAAGTTCACCGATGATTGGCAAACCAATCTAGAAGAAACATTATTAAGAAATCAGTTATTAACAAATCAGCCATCAAAAGAATTGATGATTTATGCGCCAACGCAAACTAGCATTAAACATGAGCTATCTAAGAAAGTTTCATGCATGCGCTTAAGCGTTAAAACAAAAAATGAAGCGATTCCCTCTGGCTTTGCTATGTTGGAGGCATTAACATGAGCAAAAAGTTAAATTTAGATTTTGCTAGTAACAAGCCTTTTTCTTTGCGAAATTTCAACGCAATTAACTTACTTATCTTAATCATTAGTCTTGTAATAGCAGCTTATACAATGCTCGCTTACAAATCCAAAACTGATCAATATAACAAATTACAAGTTGAATTAGCAGAAATTCAACCTAAAAAAGAACCAGTTCAAACTTCGCAACATACAGAAAAAATATCTGTTACTGAACTAAAAAAAATAAGTGATGTTGTGACTGACTTAAGTACCCCGTGGAAAACGTTGCTTGAAGAATTGGGTAAAGTAGAAATGCGTGATGTAGCGTTGTTAAGTCTTGAGCCTAGCAAAAAAAAGCAGCAATTAGTGCTTGGTGGTCAAGCAAAGAACATGCAAGCAGCACTTAACTATATTGAATCTTTAGAAAAGCTTCCAATGCTATCGCAAGTTTTTTTGCAAAAACACACCATTGATCAGCTAGATCCCTTTAAACCTGTCGCATTCACCATAGTGGCAAAATGGTCATGAACAATTCTAAACTCGATTATGCATACTGGTACTTAAGCTATTATGCAAAAAAAATTGGTGCTTGGGGTTTTATTGGGCTTGGAATAATCTCATTGAGTTTGTTTTTCTACACAAAAGAAACACATAAAATAGATGCACTAATAAAAGAAACTCAAGCCACTAAAGATAAATTCTTAGTTAATTTTAATGGCAAGCATGATGATATTGTTGAATTTAAACCGCAAACTAATTTTGAAGAGGTAAATCGTTTTTATCGTATTTTTCCAAATGCGGTGGATTTACCACAAGCTTTAGCGACTATTTATCAAGTGGCAAGTCAACAGAGATTGGCACTCAATAGTGGAGACTATAAATTTAATAAAATAAAAGATTACAATACATCATATGAAAAAAAACTCACAAAATATGAGATTGTTTTACCTATCAAAGGTCAATATTTACAAATTCAAAGATTTATATCCGAAGTGTTGCAAAAGTTGCCTGCCCTAGCCTTGGTAGATATGCAAATTCGTCGAGAAAACTCAACGAATCAAAACGTAGATGCAAGATTAGTATTTGTCATATTCGTTAAAGGTGAATCATGATAAAAACAAATAGAAAAAAATCTAATCTTTGGCTATGGGTATTACTCATAGCTACAGCGCTACTAACCTTATGGACAGCCATTAATAGCGAAACAGATAATACTGACAATTCGATTGAGCTAGCATCGCCTGAAATAAACACAAAAAAGATTCAATCAAGCACTGAATCGTCAAGACAAGAAGCAAACGAACCGTTAAACCCTGCAAAAAGTCTTATAAATTGGGATTTACTAAAGAGAGATGGGATCATTACTTCATCCTCAAGAGATTTATTTAGACCTCATTCATGGGTGATTATTCCGCCAGCCCCTAAATTCAAGCCCGCACCCCCACCTCCACCTGTAGCACCACCATCACCTTTTACCTACTTTGGTAAAATTGAAGAAGGTCCTAAAGGAACATTATTGTTCTTAATTGCCAATAACAAAGTTTATTCTGTCAAAAAAGGTGAAAAAATTGATTCTTTTTGGCAATATGACAGTGAAGATGCAAACAATGTTTATATGACATATTTGCCTTTAAATCTTCGACAAGTATTATCGAAAAGTCAAAAAACAGCTGCCCCATTACAAGCGAATGTGCCTGCTGATTTCAATTCTGAAGGAAACTAAATGCGTTTTTTAGAAAAAAAAATAATTCAAAAACTTGCTTCTAGCTGTTTAGTGCTTCTATCTATGTATCTGACAAGTTGTGCATTTGCACCATGGGATAAATCTAAATATAAAAATTTACCTCCAGAATCTAGAGCCCAAACAAGTTCTAAAGATTATGAACTAAATCCTGAAAGCACCAAAGCACGTAAGGACTTGCTTGTTAACAAAGAATCTGCTGAGAATGAGTTGTTATCGCAAGCTGAAAAAGCCAGACTATCTGGTGACAAAGATGCTGCAACTAAAATCTATGAAAAAGTATTGAGTTTCTCTCCTGACAATCAAACAGCAATCATTGCTCTAAAAGAAATTGATTCCGAGAAAAGATTGACTAAAAACCTTGAAAAAGCTTCTGATTTAATGAGCAAAAATCAGTTGCAAGCCGCAAAAGATGCCGTACGAGAAGTATTGCTTGAACAACCTCATTCAAAACAAGCAAAGGCTCTAAACGAACAAATTGATGAAAAAATTGGCACCCCAAATAGCAAGCCACCAAAACTTAAGCCTACATTTGATACGCCCATCACGTTAGAGTTGCGTGATGCGAATATTAAAGTGGTTTTTGATGCATTGTCACGCGCGACTGGCATTAACTTCATTTTAGATAAAGATATTAAACCTGACACAAAAACCACCATTTTTATAAAAAAATTACCGATTGCAGAAGCTATTCAAATGGTACTTTCAAGTAGCGGACTTCAGAAAAAAGACTTATCTGAAACAACGGCGTTGGTTTATCCCAGCAACTTACAAAAACTTAAAGAATATCAAGACTTAATTATTCGCAGTTTTTACTTGAATAACGCTAGCGCAAAACAAGTTTCTGCTATGTTAAAAACCATGTTAAAGACAAAGGATATATTCGTAGATGATCGTTTAAATATGCTCGTTATCCGCGACACCCCAGAAACAATCAGAGTAGCGGAAAAGTTAATTGCGGGTAACGATTTAGCAGACCCAGAAGTCATGCTAGAAATAGAGGTGCTTGAAGTAAGTCAAAATCGCCTTCAAGAATTAGGCATTCAATACCCCAATAGATTTAGCGTTTTAGGGGGTGCGGCAGGCTTAACTTTAAGGCAATTGAATAATTTATCATCAAGTACAATTGGCGTTTCACCGAATCCTGCGCTAAATATTAAAAAAGAAACAGGCGATGTGAATTTGTTGTCAAACCCAAGAATTCGGGTTAAAAATAATGAAAAAGCAAAGATTTTGGTTGGCGATAAAGTCCCCATTATTACAACCACTTCTACAGCCAATGTTGGTGTATCTGAAAATGTAACCTATGTGGATGTAGGCCTGAAACTAGATGTTGAACCTAGAATTACTTTAGATGACTTTGTCAATATTAAGGTCGGTTTAGAAGTAAGTTCTCTTGGCAAGGAAACTATAACAACAAATGGAGCCTCCGTCTTTCAAATTGGGACAAGAAATGCAAGTACCGTATTACGTCTTAAAGATGGTGAAACGCAAATACTTGCAGGTTTAATTTCACAAGATGAGCGTAAAAATACCAGCAGGATTCCTGGTTTAGGTGATATTCCATTACTTGGTAGACTATTCTCAAGCCAAAAAGATGAAAAAAATAAAACTGAAATTGTCTTAGTGATCACGCCTAGAGTTATTAATAACATTCAGTTACCTAAGGCTGAAGTTTCTGAATACTTATCAGGAACTGAAAGCCAAATTTCAGATTCCCCTATTGCGGTGAGTCCACAATCGTCTTCTAATGGCGAAGTTTCACCAATTGATCGATTACAACAATTACGTGACGAAAGACTTAGATTAAGACAAAATCAACAAGAAGCCCCCGCTAATGACTCACCAATAATTACGCCAGAGAGCCCAGCAAGTACAATGCCAAATAATGCTGGCGCACCTGCGGAACAAACGATTCAAATTGCACCTAGTAGCCCCGACTCATCAGTTTCTAGCGACCCTGAGGCACCGCAACCAGTGATTCCCAATATTGATCCTAACTCTAATATACGGTTTTAATCTAAGTCCTTATGAGAATTGATCGTGGTTTTACTTTAGTTGAATTAGTCATTACCCTAGCTATTGTCGCAATATTAGCAAGTGTTGCTATGCCAATGTTAAAAGTGAGTGTTCAACGTAATAAAGAAGCAGAATTAAGAACAAACTTGCGGCAAATTAGAGATGCCTTAGATGCCTATAAAAAAGCCTATGACGATGGTCGAGTCGGGCTAAAGAGTATTGATAAAAGTGGTTACCCACCAAACTTAGATGTTCTAGTTGACGGCATAGAAGATAAATCTGTGCCAGACGGAAAAAAGAAAATAAGGTTTTTACGCAGAATCCCGCAAGATCCTATGCGTTCACGCGAAGATTCCTCGTCTAGAGAAAATTCTCGTTCTGACTTTTGGGGTTTGCGTAGTTATGCAAGTGAGGCTGATAACCCTACTGCCGGTGAAGATGTTTACGACGTCTATTCATTAAGCCCACTTACTGGGACAAATGGGATTCCATATGCAAAGTGGTAATAATACAAACCTTAAAAAAAACGGCTTCACCTTGGTAGAGTTGCTGGTAGTACTTTCTATTCTTGCTTTATTGCTCACGCTTGCTGTGCCTAGATACTTCAAAAATGTAGAGCGCGCTAAAGAAGCAACATTAAGGCAAGATTTAAATACGATACGCGACGGAATAGACAAATTCTACGCAGATAATGGAAAGTATCCTAGCAGTTTAGAAGATTTAGTAGAACGCAAATACATTAACAAAATGCCAATAGACCCTATTACTGAAAGCACTTCAACATGGGTGATTATACCGCCAGACTCGAGTGGAGAAGGCGATGTCGCAGAAGGCGACGTTTATGACGTTCAAAGTGGAGCCACTGGTAAAGCAGAAGATGGTAGTAAGTTTTCAGATTGGTAATAAATCAATTGTTCAAAAAAAAAAATCAATTGGGATTTACTTACATTGGCATACTGATGGTGATTGCCATATCGGGTATCGCTTTAGCAGGTGTAGGTATCGTGTGGCATCAACAAGCCCAACAAGAAAATGAAAAAGAACTGCTATACGTTGGCGAACAGTATCGTAAAGCGATTTTAAGTTATTATGAAAATAGTCCAACCGGTGTCCAACAGTTTCCAAAAGTATTGAAAGACCTTTTATCGGACGAACGTATGCCAGATAGAAAAATACATCACATACGCAAACTCTATGCTGACCCTATTTCACATGGAAAGCCTTGGGAACTAGTGCTTCAAGGGGACCAAATCACTGGGGTCTATAGCGCGTCAAAAGCCTCACCAATAAAAAAAATTGGCTTTCCTGCTCTATATGGTTCATTTGCTGAAGCGACTAGTTATCAGGATTGGAAATTTATTGCTAACCAACAACAAACTAATCCTCAACAAACTAATCCTCAACAAGCTAATCCTCAGCAACAAGCAATTCCACAACAATGAGTTTGCAAACTTAAGATATTGATTGAAAGAAATGGTTGGAGAGGTGGCGGAAGAGGTGAGATTCGAACTCACGGTGGGCGTGAACCCACGACAGTTTTCAAGACTGTAGCATTAAACCGCTCTGCCACTCTTCCATGCTTTAATTCAGCGAAGCGCGCATTATAGCAAACATTTAATCATCTTGAATATCCTGTCCTGAAAAAATTACATCAGTAAATCCAAAATTTCTCAAATCAGTGATGCGCATAGGATACAAAACACCATTTAAATGATCACACTCGTGTTGGACAACTCGCGCATGAAAGCCACTTACAAGCCGCTCTATCGCGTTTCCATATTGGTCAAAACCCTTGTATTGCATTCGAACATAACGGGGCACAATGCCACGCATACCCGGGACAGAAAGGCACCCTTCCCAACCTTCTTCTATTTCATCAGTTAATGGCATTAACTCTGGGTTTATCAAAACAGTATATGGAACAATATCCGCATCTGGGTAACGCGGATTATGATGATTACTTGAATCTTTCTGACCAAAAATCACTACTTGCATACTCACACCAATTTGAGGTGCCGCGATACCTGCACCATTCATGGCCTGCATTGTATCTTCCATATCATAAATAAGTTGATGCAATTCTGGTGTATCAAATATAGTAATAGGTGCTGCTTTTTGTAACAATAATGGCTCGCCCATTCGTAATACTGTTTTAACAGACATAAGAACTCTCTATTAAGCTGACTGATGATAAGTACGTGCTATTTCTGTAATCAGAAGCCTCACCTTTTGCATCGTAATTTCTAAGCTTGCACTCAATGCTTCATACTGGATGCCTTTGCTACTTAAACCTCGTCCTGCGGCATGATTCGCCACTGGGCAAAGTGCTGCATATTGAATACCAAGCTCACGGGCTAAGACAGCTTCTGGCATACCTGTCATTCCCACAATAGTGACACCATCACGCTCCATACGATTAATCTCTGCCTTCGTTTCAAGCCTAGGTCCTTGGGTGCATCCATAGACCCCGCCATCGTACAGGGCTTGCTTGATTTTATTTGCGGCCTGCATGCAAATGCCTCTTAAATACTCAGAATATGGCTCAGTAAAGTCAATATGTTTAACTGGCATGTCTATCCCATCATGGTAAGTATTTTTGCGACCATAGGTATAATCTATAATTTGATTTGGTAATACTAAATCACCCGGATTTATGTTATCAGCAATACCTCCAGTCGTGGCAATAGACAGTAAGCATTTAATGCCTGCTTTATTAAGTGCCCAAATATTTGCTCGGTAATTTACCGCATGTGGAGGAATTGTATGGCCGCCGCCATGTCGTGCTAAAAATACCACCTCATTCCCAGCTAATTCACCGAAAATCAGTGGTTGAGAAGCCTCTCCGTAAGGCGTTCGTGAAATCTCTCTTCGAGTTGTTTTAAGATTTTCAAGCTGTGTTAAACCAGTACCGCCAATAATTCCCAACATAATTAACCTCATGAAATTGCATTAACAATTGAATTCATGATTATTGTAGCGCAAGGATCGCTTCAAGACTGTAGGGTTTTTGTATTTTATGGCATACTTCAGCCTATGGCGACCGATTCAGATATTTTTGATGTAACTAAGGCAAATAAAAAAAATAATGACACCTTAGAAAACAGTCTAGCGTTTTCAAAAAATCATTACGAAAACTTTCCCGTAGCTTCAGTTGTGCTGCCTAAGCATTTACGTGAACCCATTTCGCTTATCTATACCTTTGCGCGTCAAGCTGACGATTTTGCCGATGAAGGCAGTCAAAAACCATCTTGGCGACTTGCAAAACTACATGGTTTTAAACTTGAACTCGATCAAATTAAAGCGAATGAGGCTTCAAAATCTCCTTTTTTTACCGAGCTAGGTAAGATGATACGCAAGTACCACTTGCCCCTTGAGCCATTTTACGATTTATTAAGCGCATTCAGCCAAGACGTCACAAAAGAGCGGTATGCAAACTTTAACGAGATTCTAGATTATTGCTGCCGTTCCGCTAATCCTATCGGTACCCTACTGTTGTACCTTTTTGAAAAAGCGACACCAGAAAATTTAGTTTATTCAAACAAAATTTGTACTGCCTTACAACTGATTAATTTCTATCAAGATGTAGCTATCGATTTTGAAAATGAGTTTCATAAAAGCCGCATTTATCTTTGCCAAGATGAAATGAAAAAGTATGGCGTCAATGAAGCCCAAATTGCGAGCAAACATGCAAATAGGCATTGGGAGGAGTTTATGCTTTTTAACATTGATAGAGCTGAAAAGATGCTTAACGAAGGCAAACCTTTAGAGCATGTGTTACCTGGACGCATTGGTCTTGAAATGCGTATGATTATAGGCGGTGGTGAACGCGTCATTTACAAATTAAGAAACGTTCGTGGCGATGTTTTTAAGCACCGTCCTACCCTACAAACTTGGGATTGGCCAGTAATATTGCTAAAAGCCCTCCTTAAATAATCCACCGCATTTATGTCACCATTGGAATACTGCAAGCAAAAAGCTGCTCAAAGTGGCTCTAGCTTTACCTTTAGTTTCTTTTTTCTACCAAGAAAACAACGTGAGGCAATGACTGCGCTCTATGCTTTTTGTCGTGAAGTAGATGATGTCGTAGACGAATGCACCGATTACAATGTGGCGCAAACAAAGCTGAATTGGTGGAAAAGTGAAATCATTAATTTGTATACCAATAAGCCGCAACACCCTGTAACAAAAGCATTACAGCCTTATGTGGCAGAATTTAACCTAGCTCAAGAGCACTTTTTGGAAATTATTGACGGTATGGAAATGGATTTAAAATTCAACCGTTACGAAGACTTTAAACAGCTACAACTTTATTGTTATCGGGTCGCGAGTGTCGTTGGGTTACTTTCAGCTAGTATATTTGGCTTTAAAAACCGTAAAACGCTTAAATATGCACATGATTTAGGGATGGCTTTTCAACTCACCAATATTATTCGTGATGTTGGCGAAGATGCCCGCAGAGGCCGTATTTACTTGCCTTTAGATGAACTTAAAAAAGCTAAAGTGACTGAAGAGAGCATATTACAAAGCCGCGAATCTGCTGCTGTAAAGGAACTGATGGAGTATCAAATTGAACGCGCAGAAACTTATTATGATAAAGCCATGCGTGAGTTACCTTCAGAAGATATCAAACAACAGCAACCCGGTTTAATGATGGCAGCTGTGTATCGAACACTATTGCGAGAAATCAAGTCTGATGGTGCAGAAAAAGTACTCAATACACGCACCTCACTAGGCGGCTTACATAAATGTTGGTTAATTTTTTCTGTTTGGCTAAAGCCAAATAGATAAATGAACGAGCTGAAATTTGAATAAAGAGTCAGTGCATGTATGCGTAATAGGTGGAGGGATAGCTGGCCTGTCTGCCGCAGCAACACTTGCTTCAGAAGGCATACATGTCACCCTGCTAGATGCTGCTCCTCAATTAGGCGGTCGCGCCCGCACTGTGGCTATTGAATTTAATACCCAAGTACATCAGCTTGATAATGGTCAACATATTTTACTTGGCGCTTATTCTGAAACACTCAAACTCCTACAGAAAATTGGGGTAAATGAGAAGGATGCGTTTTTACGAATGCCATTGAGTTTGCAATTACATGTCAACAGTCAAATAGGATTTAAGCTCAAAACTCCTCGCTATCTTCCAGCACCATTCAATCAACTGGTAGGATTTTTATGTTGCCATGGTCTTAAGTTACATGAACGCATTTCAGCAATTAAATTCATGGCCAAACTCAAAAAGAGTAACTATCAAATTGGCGAAGACGAGCCATTGGCTATTTTTTTACTCAAAAACAAGCAATACGGCAACATCATTAACCTACTTTGGGAACCCCTTTGCTTAGCAGCACTAAACACACCAATTCAACTTGCAAGTACTAAAATTTTTTTAAATGTACTTCGCGATACTTTTAAAAATAAATCTGATAGTGATTTTTTATTACCTAAGCTAGATTTATCACAATTATTCTCGCAACCGATTGCTGGCTACCTGAAAAGACACAATGTCAGCATATTGCACAATAAGCGGGTGAAAAGCATCATGGAAAGTAAAACTGGGTACAAAGTATCAACTAAAGACGAAACTTTTGATGCAAGCCATGTGATCATTGCAATCTCGCCTGTGCGCTTACGTAATGTGCTTGGCGATTTACCAAAGCTTCATTATATTGCTGAACAAACAGATAGCTTCAACTACCAACCAATCACCACTATTTATTTGCAATATGCGCCTACTGCTTCGCTTTCCGCGCCAATGTTGGGATTAGCCAATACTTTTTCCCAGTGGGTATTTGATCGCGGCATACTTTGTAACCAGCATGGTCTTATGGCAGTGATTATTAGTGCAGAAGGTAAACACCAGAGCTTAACTCAAGATGCGTTAGCGCTTAAGGTCGCACAAGAGTTAAGAACCGCTTTTCCACAACTTGATAAACCACTTTGGCATAAAGTGATAAGCGAAAAACGCGCTACGTTTTCTTGTAATGTAAATTTACCTAGGCCAGCGCATGTCACACCATACCCAAATTTATATTTAGCTGGAGATTATACCTATGCTGAATACCCCGCTACGATTGAAGGTGCAGTACGTAGCGGTAAATCATGCGCGAATTTAATATGCCACTGACAATAAATTTAGTAATGACCAACTCTAAAAAGTTAAAACTTTAACTTATCTTTAACTCTGCCATATAATCTGTAGAAAACTGGGGGCGTTAAGTCTTTTAAATAGTTATCAAACGCAAGCTTCCGAACCTCTATTTTATTGGTTGAATCTTCACCTGGTCTTGATTTGTACATCGTACCATGTGCTACGGTGTCTTCATAAATACGCTTTGAGGCCGTGTAGTAATATAAGGCCATTGATCTTCTAGTAATCCCATCAGGCGTCGTTAAAGAATCTGGGTGACCATGAAAGCTATCTGAATCTGTATTAAAAATAACACACCGATTATAAACTGGAGAGACAGATTGCACTTTAGCATGCATACTTTTATCCCAAAGCTCTAAATGTCCGCCGTACTCATCTTTCCAGTCTTTGTTGAGATAAATAATTACGTTTATACGGCGATTTAAATGCAAATCTTCATTAATTCTAAAATCAGCATGTATCCCTAACTTGCCGCCTTTAGAAGTCTCATGGAAACCTCCACCCACATAATGTGGGTCAGGTATCAAAGATGGAATAGTTGTGAGTGACTCTAAAAACTGAACAATCGGTTTTGAGTTAAAAAAACCAAATACCTCACGAATAAAGCCATTACAATCAACAGGCAAAACTTGCCTCTTATGAAGGCCTGCATAGCCTGAATCGAAAACCACATCATTTTTAAGTTTTTCTACAGGGAAATTATTGATAACTTTATCTAGAAATGCTTCAGGTAAAAAATTATCAATCACAATATGTGGAAATGGTTCTGCAAAACAGTAATCACCACTTAAACTCTCACCAATTTTTTTTGCTTCTTCAATATTTAAGTAAACACCATCGTCGATACTGATTGGTAGTGTTGCTTTATGAAACATGCGGACTTCCTTAATAAACTAAAATTTTATTGTTAACGCTAATTTAAATGATTTAGCATGCTTAAACAATAGCCTATATGGCTAAATTTGACATTAAAATTGTCTTAACGCCTGCTCCAAACGTTCTACAGCCACTACTTCCAAGCCAGATATTTTAGTTTTAGGGGCATTGGCTTTAGGGACTATTGCTTTAGTAAATCCTAATTTAGCCGCTTCTTTGAGTCGCATTTGTCCACCTTGGACAGGTCGCACCTCACCTGCCAAACCAACCTCACCGAAAACTATAAGTTTAGATTCTAATGGTTTGTTTTTTAATGAAGAAAAGATAGATAAAATGACTGCCAAATCAACCGCAGGCTCAGCAATTTTTACACCGCCAACTGCATTGATAAACACATCCTGATCAAAACAAGCCACGCCAACATGGCGATGTAAGACCGCCAATAACATCGCCAAACGGTTTTGCTCTAACCCAACACATAATCGTTTTGGGTTTGGGGCGTGACTTTCATCAACTAAAGCCTGAATTTCTATCAATAGAGGTCGTGTACCTTCCATCGTCACAGTAATGCAACTGCCCGCTACTTGAGTTTCATGATGGGATAAAAATAGTGCAGATGGATTAGATACTTCACGTAAACCATGTTCTGTCATCGCAAACACGCCGAGTTCATTTACCGCGCCAAAGCGATTTTTAAAAGCACGTATTAATCGAAAGCTAGAGTTCTGGTCTCCCTCAAAATAAAGTACGGTATCCACAATATGCTCCAGCACGCGCGGACCTGCAAGTGAACCTTCTTTCGTCACATGCCCGACCAAAATCACGGTAATACCAAGCTGCTTGGCAAGCCTAGTCAGCTGCGCAGAGCACTCACGTACCTGAGCAACTGAGCCTGGCGCAGATTGCAACGCTTCAGAATAAACAGTTTGAATAGAATCAATGACTACGATATTGGGTTTGTGTGTATGTAAGGTTGCGAGTATTTTTTCTAGATTAATTTCTGCCAAAATCTCCACACTACTGGCATCCAAACCCAAACGCTTAGCGCGCATTGCAATTTGTTGCGGAGATTCCTCGCCACTCACATAGATCGCCTGCGCGCTCTTTCCCAAATGACACAATACTTGCAACAATAAGGTTGATTTGCCAATGCCTGGATCACCTCCAATCAGCACTACACCACCTTCAACTAGACCACCCCCTAATACGCGATCAAACTCACTAATACCTGTGGGTGTGCGCTCAATATCCGCAGCCTTGATACTGCTTAATTTTTGTAAAGTACTACTTTGATTTAAGCCATCGAATTTATTGGCATAGCGATTGGTAGCGTTTGTAGACTCTTCTATGCTTTCAACTAAAGTGTTCCAAGCCATGCAACTTGGGCATTGGCCTTGCCATTTTGGCTCCGATGCTCCGCATTCGGTGCAAGTGTAAATAGTTTTAGCTTTTGCCACTTTTTTTATGACTACAGTTTAATCAATTTCGCTAGTAGTTATCTGGCATATAGCCCGCATTAGCATAATTTTCAAATCGTGTGTTTTCACCAATGAATGTGAGTTTCACGCGCCCTATCGGGCCATTTCGTTGCTTGCCAATGATAATTTCTGCAGTCCCTTTATCCGGACTATCTGGGTTATAAACTTCATCACGGTAGATAAATAAAATCAAATCTGCGTCTTGCTCAATAGCGCCAGATTCACGCAAATCCGACATCATCGGGCGCTTATCTGGGCGAGTTTCAACCGAGCGATTGAGTTGCGATAATGCAATGACTGGCACATCAAGCTCTTTAGCTAAACCTTTCAATGAGCGAGATATTTCTGAAATTTCTGTCGCGCGATTCTCACTCTGTTTGGCTGATGAGCCTGACATCAATTGCAAGTAATCCACCACAATCAGGCCAAGCTTGCCTGTTTGGCGATGCAAGCGCCGCGCACGTGCTCGTACATCAAACGAGGTAAGCGCAGAACCTTCATCAATGTAAATAGGGGCGTCATTTAATTTGCCGAGCGCTGTTGTTAAGCGCTCCCAGTCTTCATCTTCTAAGCGCCCTGTACGCATGCGATGTTGATCTAAGCGCCCCACTGAGCCTATCATCCTTGTGGCCAATTGGGTTGCGCCCATCTCCATTGAGAAAATCGCAACAGGCAAGCCTGAGCCTAAACCGCCCATCCCAAGCGCAATATTTTCGGCAATATTAATAGAAAAAGCTGTTTTACCCATTGAAGGTCGCCCTGCCACAATAATCAAATCCCCACCATGGAGGCCAGATGTCATGGAATCTAAATCAGAAAACCCGGTCGGGATGCCAGTAACGTCAGATTGATTATCCCGAGAGAATAGCATGTCAATACGCTCTGCCACTTGTGGCAGCAAGGTATTCATGCCTTGAAAACCCTCAGCGCTATTTTTATTACTTTCGGCTATTTGAAAGATTTTTTTCTCAGCTTGATCTAGCAACTCTTCTGCATTTCGACCGTTGCGGTTATAGGCGCTATCTGCAATGCTAGACCCCGCCTCTACTAACTGACGCATGACGGCATATTCGCGCACAATTTCTGCATAACGCCGAATATTTGCTGCAGTTGGTGTGTTTTGAGCCAGTGCGCCCAAATAGGCAATGCCGCCAACACCTGTGAGTTCCGCTGCGGCTTCTAGCGATTCTGCGATAGTCACAATATCCGCAGGTTTATTGTTTTCTAAAAGCTTAAGGATATGCTGATAGATTAATTTATGGTCATGCTGATAAAAATCATTTGACTTTAAAATATCCGCTATTTTGTCTAGAGATTCATTCTCAAGTAATAAGCCACCTAATACTGACTGCTCCGCCTCAATCGAATGTGGCGGCAATTTAAGCATATCAGCAGGGAGTTTTAATAGTTCGTATGAGTCGTTAGCCATAATGACATTATAAATAAAAAAGGCGACCTAAGTCGCCTTTTTAAAAACTTAAAAAAATCTTAAGCTTCAGCTACGACTATCACAGTAATATCCACCACTACATCGTGATGCAATGCAACACTGATAGGAAAATCACCAATAGCTTTGAGTGGGCCAGTTGGCATACGCACTTCTGATTTAGCAACTTGATGACCTGCTGCAACGAGGCCTTCAGCAATGTCATGATTTGTGACAGAACCGAATAAACGGCCATCTACACCCGCTTTTTGAGTGATTGATAACGCAAAACCAGCCAATTTTTCACCGCGTGATTTAGCGACTACTAAAATATCTGCTTGTTGTTTTTCTAACTCAGCACGGCGCGCTGCAAACTCAGCCTTATTCGCCTCAGTTGCACGTTTAGCTTTGCCTTGTGGAATTAAAAAGTTACGGCCAAAACCATCTTTAACTTTTACGATATCGCCCAAAATACCTAGATTAGCGACTTTTTCTAATAAAATTACTTGCATATTATTCTCCTAAAGCTCCAATTAACCTGGGTGTTTGTCTGTGTATGGTAGTAAAGCCAAGAAACGTGCACGTTTAACCGCTGTGGTTAATTGACGTTGATATTTCGCTTTTGTGCCAGTCATACGCGCTGGGATGATTTTTGCGTTCTCAGAAATAAAGTCTTTTAACAAATCCACATCTTTGTAATCTACTTCTTTAATGCCTTCTGCACTAAAACGGCAGTAACGGCGACGCTTGTACATTTCTCTTGCCATGATAAAACTCCTAAATTTTTTAAATATTGCTATCTATTAACTTTAAATGGGTTACATGCAATATTAGTTGTGTACTTTTGGCGCTGCGCTTAGCTAAAAAGCCTTGCACGTTTATCGCCATGCCTAGTGAAATTTGTTGTTTTGCAAGTTCGCTAGCTAAATCTCCTAGCACTACCGCATTCACTTCACATTCCACTTTTCCTTTTAAATCTGCTTCACTTTGTTCTGAAGCATGTTGCAATACAAAACTTAATAAAGGTAACCCTGCTGGTGTGTAGCGAATTGGCTCTAAGCCAACAACAATGCCACTTAAAACCAGCTTATTCAACTATTACGCTGCTTGTGCCGTTTCTGCCGCAGCAACTGGTGCTTCTTCTTTACCCATAACTGATTTAGATTTTTCTTCTTTCATCATTGGGCTAGGGCCAGTTGCAGCAACTTTAGTCCCCATTGTTAAATGGCGAATCACAGCATCGTTAAATTTAAAGCCGTGCTCTAATTCATCAAGAGTAGCTTGATCGCACTCAATATTCATTAAAACATAGTGTGCTTTGTGAATTTTTTGAATTGGGTAAGCTAATTGGCGGCGGCCCCAGTCTTCTAAGCGATGGATACTGCCTTTGTTAGCAGTGATGAGTGTGCGGTAACGCTCAATCATTGCTGGAACTTGTTCACTCTGGTCAGGGTGAACGATAAAAACGATTTCATAATGGCGCATATTTTCTCCTTGTGGTTAAAGCCACCCACTATGCAACTAGTTTTACACTAGAATGGTGTGGCAAGGTTTGAAAGAGCGCGATTATAGTGTAAAACCCTACTTAAATCAAATCTTTTCAGCGCTATTATGCGCTATAAGCCTAAGATATATATGAAATAATTTATTCCTTCGTTCAAAAAAATGCAAATATTTTTATTCTTCTTGAAAAATCGCTCATTAAAATCTGTTTGCTTAACCCCGCTTTAATGTGCCATACTCGTTTATTAGAAGTTTTCAATATTCCATAACCAATAAAATAAGGACAGCAAAATGGCAGAAGCAAAAGGTTTAAGCACCCCAGTTAAAATGAAAAGCGAGCTAGCCGCTTTAGTGGGGGCAGATTCACTTCCACGCACTGAAATCACCAAAAAACTATGGGATTACATTAAAGCAAACAAATTACAAACTAAATCTATAAACGGCAAACCTGAAAATGCAGGTAAATACATTGTGTGCGATGCTAAATTGCACCCAATTTTCAAAAATACAAAATCAACCAGCAAAACTGGCAAGGTGACTGACCTCACAAGTATTAAAGTGGGCGAAACAGTAGATATGATGCAAATGGCTGCGATTGTGGGCGCCAACCTCGCATAATTGTTTGCGTTAAGACTTAATTACTCAAGTCTTAAAAACCTTTAAAAAATGAGTCGTTAAGCGTTACTTAAGCTTACGACTCATTTTTTTTGTAATCTGAAATACATGTTTTGATAAATGAATTTCGCGCAGAAAACATGCCAAACCCGCAACCAAACTCACCATCGTAAAAATAAATAGCATCGACACCAGCCATGACGAATCCCAGTTAATGGTGGTCCCTAGAAATAACAAACCGATTACCAGTGCCACCGATAATAAAGATATAGTGCTTAGCGTAATCGCCCAATGTACCCAGTTGGCACGACACGACAAAATAAACAACTCCTGGCTATCGTTTAAATATTGCTTGTTTTCATTAAGGCTTAGCGTTTGCATGCCACTGTATTTATCGTTTAACACTCTGAAACGGTCAACCACCCGCCCCAACCTACCCGTGAGCACACCCAATAATGCACTCACGCCCATCAGTAAAAACACTGGCGCAATCGCAAGTTGAATTACTTCAGACGCTGTTGAGACGCTGTGAATGACTGTTTGCATATCATTAATCCTCTATAAAGCTAAACCCAAAAACCAAACTAAAAACTTTAGCTAAAACCAAGCCTAAATACCAACATATCAAATCACCTACTCTACAAGCGAATATTCTTAAGGCTTATAGGGAATTGATCTTTTCTCGATAACATTTGGTTAAAAAATTAACGCAATTAAGCACTTAAGTCTGGAATCTGCGCACCATAAAATTGGGTTTTAATTTTCTTTAGCTGGTCTCTAAAATCAGCTGCTTTTTCAAACTCAAGGTTTTTAGCTGCGTCATGCATGGCTTTTTCAAGACGTTTCATTTCTTTTAATATTTGTTTTTCGCTTAAGCTCTCATAATTGGCTTGGTCTTGCGCCGCTTTACGTTCGCGTTTACCCTCTTCTACATCGTATACGCCATCAATAATATCTTTCACACGCTTCACAATACCTTTTGGAGTAATGCCGTTGGCTTCGTTAAAGGCAATTTGTACGCCACGCCTACGGTTAGTTTCATCGATAGCAAGCTTCATGCTGCGCGTGATGCTATTGCCATAAAAAATGACTTTGCCGTTTAAATTACGTGCTGCGCGACCAGCTGTTTGAATCAAGCTACGTTCACTTCGTAAAAAACCTTCTTTATCTGCGTCTAACACCGCCACTAACGACACTTCAGGAATATCCAAGCCTTCGCGCAAAAGGTTAATACCCACCAAGACATCAAATTCGCCTAAACGTAAATCGCGAATAATCTCAACCCGCTCTACCGTATCAATATCCGAGTGCAAATAACGCACTTTGACACCATGTTCAGCCAAATAATCAGTTAAGTCTTCCGCCATACGCTTGGTGAGCGTAGTCGCTAATACGCGCTCACCCACTGCAGTACGTAGCTTGATTTCTCCAAGCAAATCATCCACTTGCGTATCAGCTGGCTTTACAGTGATTTCTGGGTCAATTAAACCTGTCGGTCGTGCAATCATCTCAACCACTTGTTGTTGATGATTTTTTTCATAATCTGCAGGCGTTGCCGAAATAAATACCGTTTGCCGCATTATTCGCTCAAACTCCTCGAACTTAAGCGGTCGGTTATCAAGCGCAGAAGGCAAACGCCAACCATAATCGACCAAATTGGTCTTGCGCGACCAATCGCCTTTATACATGCCGCCAATTTGCGGTACGGTCACATGGCTTTCATCAATAATCATTAACGCATTGTCTGGCAAATAATCAATTAGCGTAGGTGGCGGATCGCCTGGGTTACGGCCGGATAAATGTCGGGAATAATTCTCTATGCCCTTACAAAAACCAATTTCGTTTAACATTTCCAAGTCAAATCGCGTGCGTTGCTCAATACGTTGTGCCTCGACTAATTTATTCTCTTTGATATACCAAGATACGCGGTCACGTAACTCGGTTTTAATCTTCTCCATTGCTTTAATCGTCGTCTCGCGCGATGTTACGTAATGACTTGAAGGATATATTGTAAATCTTTGAATTTTATTAAATATTTGTCCTGTTAATGGATCAAATAAAGTGATACTTTCCACCTCATCATCAAATAGACTCACTCGCACTGCGGTCTCGTTATTTTCTGCTGGAAAAACATCGATCACATCGCCACGCACCCTAAAACTACCGCGACTAAAGTCAAAATCATTGCGGTCATATTGCATGCCAATCAGGCGCAAAATCGCATCTTTTTGGCTCATTTTATCGCCCTGCTTAAGGTGCAATACCATGCCGTGATAGTCCGTCGGGTCGCCAATGCCGTAAATCGCAGAAACTGAAGCGACGATAATACTATCTTCGCGCTCTAATAACGCTTTAGTTGCCGAAAGGCGCATCTGCTCAATATGTTCATTAATGCTGGAATCTTTTTCAATAAACAAATCGCGAGATGGTACATAAGCTTCAGGCTGATAATAATCGTAATAACTGACAAAATATTCCACTGAATTATTCGGAAAAAACTCCCTAAATTCAGAATACAACTGCGCTGCAAGCGTTTTATTTGGCGCCATGACGATGGCTGGACGGCCAAGCCTAGCTATAACGTTAGCCATAGTAAACGTTTTTCCAGAGCCTGTGACGCCGAGCAAGGTTTGAAATTTTAAGCCATCTTCTATGCCCTGCGTGAGCTTATCAATGGCCTGTGGCTGATCGCCCGCGGGAGGAAACGGTTGAAATAATTGATATTTACTATTGGGATAATTTACAAACATAAGCTTTAAAGACACAGACAATGAATGATTTTAACAGGCTTTAGCTTATTGTATTAAAGCAAATAATGTTAGTGATAATATTCGTTCAAAGAATCCAGCCAGCGAACTTTTTCGTATTGCATTGAGTCTTTACATAAAGTTTTATGTATAAACGTATTATTTTCATAACCAGCACAAATAACTAAAGGTTTTTATGCGCCATCTCTCTTCATTTTTAGCAATCGCTTTCATGTTTAACAGTAATAGCTTTGCTGCTGACCAATCTGCTTTAATTCAATCATATTTTAGTGTTGTAATGATACGAGGCTACAATTCTGAGGGTGGCCTAGCTTATGGTAGCGGAGTAGTCATTGCCAAAGATAAGGTTGTGACTAACTGCCATGTTTTGCGAAGCACAAAACAACCTTGGGTATCACGCGGTGAAGATTCTTATCCTATTACAACCGTTAAGTCAGACGTTTGGCACGACTTATGTATCGTTACAACTGACGGTTTACCAATTAGCCCAGTAAAAATGGGTAAAAGTACCACGCTAAAACGTGGGCAGGAAGTTGCTGGCATTGGCCATTCTAACGGTGTGCCAGCGCCACTTACCTCTCGTGGCTCAGTGAAAGGTTTATACAATGACAACGGGGTAAATGTTATTCGTACTAATGCTAAATTTTTAATGGGTGCTAGTGGAAGTGGTTTGTTTGATTTAGATGGCGGTTTAGTTGGTATTAATACGTTTAAAACCACTGGTAAAGGTGGCAGTATCCACTTTGCCCTGCCGGTTGAATGGTTAGAAACACTTGATAAACAAGAAGCGTCGACTGTTTTTCCTGTGACTGGCAAAGCTTTGTGGGAAGAAGATGAGGATAAAAAACCTTTTTATATGCAAGCGGCTGTACCTGAATCACGCTACGACTGGCCAAAACTAAGCCAAGTTGCTGAGAAATGGACTCAAGCCGAGCCTAAAAGCAGCGAAGCATGGCTTGCCTATGGAATAGGACTTGAAAATACGAGTAAATTAGATGCAGCAACAACTGCTTACAAACAATCCATTAGCTTAGATGCTAGCAACTTAGATGCTTTTATTCACTTAGGTGAAATGGCAAAAAATAGAGGCGATATCGATGAAATGCATCGCATTCAACTCACAGTAGCTAAATTAAGTGAAGATGCAGCAGCAGAATATAGCTATGTACTTGGTTGCGAGAAAGCTTGCTGAAATATTTACAGAATTTAGTAATAATTAATACCTTAAGCTTTTTTAGCGAATTTATAACTAGCGTCAATACTAATTAACAATCTAAAAAACATAATCTTTTGGCTTTTTAGGTTTACAAATCGCTATCATGAATATTCCTAAATGTGTCATTTATGCGTAAAATGTTGCCTTTCACACATAAAGCAAATTCCTAGGATTTATTTTGAGTCAGCCCGTTTCAAGCGTCTTATCGCATCGCGTGTTAGCGATTAAAGAATCTCCCACCCTTGCCATTACCGCAAAGGCCGCAAAATATAAGGCTGAAGGCCGCCCAATTATTGGATTAGCCGCTGGTGAGCCAGATTTCGACACCCCACAACATATTAAAGATGCTGCAATTGCTGCAATAAATGCGGGTTATACAAAATACACGCCTGTGAGTGGGATACCTGCCCTTAAAAAAGCCATTGTGAATAAGTTTAAAAACGAAAATGGCTTTGATTATGCAGTCAATGAAGTGATTGTTGGCGTGGGCGGCAAGCAAACAATATTTAACCTATGCCTAGCAGTGCTAAATGCTGGTGATGAAATGATTGTGCCAGCGCCTTACTGGGTGAGCTACGCAGATATCGCCATGGTGGCAGAAGCTGTGCCTGTGATTATTGATTGCGGCATTGAGCAAGGGTTTAAATTGTTGCCCGCGCAATTAGAAGCGGCAATTACGCCAAAAACTAAATTGGTGATGTTTAATTCGCCGTCTAACCCGACTGGCGCGGTATATAACTTGGCAGAACTTCAAGCCCTAGGTGAAGTGTTGATGAAGCACCCAAATATATTGGTGGCGACTGATGATATGTACGAGCATGTTAATTTAACAGGCGAAAAATTCTACAATATACTAAACGCAACACCTGCATTAAAAAATCGTTGTATTGTGCTCAATGGCGTTTCTAAGGCGTATTCGATGACGGGTTGGCGTATTGGTTATGCCGCAGGGCCTGCCGTCATTATTAAAGCCATGGAGATTTTGCAATCTCAGTCTACAAGTAATGCGACATCTATCTCGCAATACGCGGCTGAAGCGGCACTTAGCGGTCCGCAAGAATGCATACAACCGATGGTCACTGCATTTAAAGCGCGCCACAAATATGTGGTTGACCGTTTTAATGCAATGCCTGGCTTGCGTTGTATTATGGCGGGCGGTGCTTTTTACGCTTTCCCAGATGCGCGTGAGGCCATTGCAAATCTGCACAAAACTGGCAAAATTTCGGCCGCCAATGATATGGCGTTTGCCGAATACTTGTTAGAAAAATATGATGTTGCTGTGGTACCTGGATCTGCATTTGGTGCTGAAGGTTACTTCCGTATTTCATTTGCAACATCGATGGAAAGCCTACAAACTGCTCTTGATCGAATTGAAAAAGCGCTCAATTAATTAAGCAAATCAAAACCATTGCCCTGTATGCCACATGGATATTGGTTTGCAGGGCATCAAATTTTGTTCAGCAAATTACATGGTAGTAAAAACAAGCTAATTGCCAAATAAACCTTTAAGTTTATTGAGCGCGTCGCCAGCTTTTTGCCCTGCTTTTATCCCAACGCTCGTCCCAACCCCTGGCAATACGGCTGAACCCGCGATTGCGCCTGCCAGCGCTGCTTTGTTTGGAAAAACAGATGGGCTATTCACTGTGCCAGAAACATCCAGTGGAATGACCGCTAAACCCATGCTATTTTTTACATCCACAGTAACAGTGCCCGTTAATGATTTGTTAGATTTAACTTTCACTTGGCCTTTTGCAAGCAGTAAACCAGAACTAATGTCCAAATTACGCAAATGATATTGCTTACCCACGCTATTTAACATGCCAGAAAAAGTATCAAATTGCGTTTCCCCGACGCCTTGTTTTTGCTTAATTAATACACTCGCAATTTTGACCAAATCGAGCCCATGCAGTACGCCGTTATTCACTTTAAACTGAAAGTTAGTCTGCAAATTGTCTGATAAACCTCTAACCTTTTTAGAAGAGCTAGAAAAATTGCCATCTGCAAATAAATGACCACTTAAATACACTGATTTACTCACCATACGGCTTGGTTGCTGCACCGCCAAATGTTCAACATGTAACTTACCATTTAGTTTCCAATTTTTGGTCCAGTTAAGATTAGCTTCACCGGTTATTTTACCCCCATACATTGCTACATCGATGCTGGGAACCGCCAATTGACTGCCTTTAAGTCGCATTTCAAATTTAGCTTTATCAATCAACAAAGGGAAGTCTACTGGTAGCGTCCATTGCTTAATATTAATCGCAATTAATTGCTCATCCCCATTCGGAATCACATCTACTTTGAGGGCGCCATCAGTGCTTGCTAATGAGGCAAATTCCAGCACATGAGATGTAGAAAGCGTCACGTCTGCATTTAAAACAGGAAGCATCATATTGGGCCAAGCTAACTCTAGTTCATCCACCTCAATATGCCGCACATGGACCTTGGCAGCATCGCTACCGATTTGTTTGTTAGAGGATAGCGCAGCAATAAAATCTAAGGCCGCTTTTTTCATTACGGGTTTCTTAAACTGCAAATCGATGGTTTTAGTATCTAAAAATAAACTAGTGAGCGTGGGCGTTAACACAAGGGTATCCATTTTAAGCTCTTGATTCTTACCCAAGACAATGTCATGAGCTGTCACATGCGGGCTAGGCAAGAAAAATAGATGTGCAGAACCGATACTGACTGGCTGGCCAAGTTTCTCACTTGCCAAGTGTTCAGCCTGCCGCAAATAGGTTTGCATAGGAATCAAAAAAGGAACAATTAGCAACAAGCTAATTACAACGCAGAGTGCAATTCCTATTTTTTTAGGTTTATTCATCATTTAAGTTGTAAATTATACTTGTAAATCTTGACCAAAAAGCGCTAAGCCAGTATTATCACGCCTTCACAAGTCCTACCGATTCCTCGATAGCTCAGCCGGTAGAGCAACGGACTGTTAATCCGTGTGTCCCTGGTTCGAGCCCAGGTCGAGGAGCCAAATAAATAAAGCCTTGCAGCGATGCAAGGCTTTTTTGTTTTTGCACTGTGCCCAGTTTGTGCCCATTCTGTGCCATATTCGTGCCCATTAAATTTTAAGTTTATATTGCATCCTAAACATTTGACTAACGGATGTTGTGCCCAATTTTCATAACTCTATCTTGCAACTAATTTTTTTCTTCGCCTTCTGGTATAAACTCTACTAGGTCCTCTATTTTACAATTAAAGAAAGAACATAATTTATCCAGATTATCAGTCACCGTACTGTATCCGCGAGTATTTATCATTCTAGATAAGGTCATTCTATTTATTCCTGTAGCCTCACCTACTTCAATCAAAGTTACCCTTTTACCATCATTAAATTGTTTAAGTGCCAAGAGCTCTTGAATCTTAAATCTAATCATTTTTCAACTCCATTGTTTCAAACGTAACAAAATAGTTGCATTCGATGCAAAATGTGATACTATATTGTTACAGATGCAATATTAATGTTTCATCTGCTACTAAACAATATAGGAGAATATCATGAGTAGCACCTTTCTTACTACTGAACAACTTTCAACTCGCATTCAATACGATGCACGTACCATTCGTGAACAACTTAAGGATAACGTATTAATTGAGGGTGTACATTATGTGCGCCCATTTGGACGCAGAAAAATTCTTTACATATGGGAAACCATAGAGAAAGATATTTTAAAAGCTTCAAAGGTGGCATTTGCAATTCCTATGGCGAATGGTGGTGTATGCCATGGCTAGTATAAGAGCGAGATCAGATAATAATTTGTTGTTTTTTGACTTTAGATTTATGGGGGTTAGATGTCGCGAACAAACAACCTTGCAAGATAACAAATGCAATCGTACAAAAATGGAAAAAGTATTAAAAGCAATTGAAGCTGAAATTGCAAATAATACCTTTGACTATAGTCGATATTTTCCACAAAGCAAACTAGCACAAAAGTTTGATTTAGCCCCGATGCCAAGTGTGCTTGCAATAAACATGGTCAACTCAGACAAACTCAATCATGTCACTGGCACACCTATTATTAAAGTGTTCTGTGAGCAATGGTTCTTGGAAATGTCTGTAGGTTGGCGTAGAAGCTATAAATATACAGTGCGCCAAATTATTGATAGCCGAATTATTCCTGAATTTGGAAATCGAGAAGTCAGCAGCATACGTCGTGAGGATATCCTCACCTTTCGTTCATCTCTCGCCAAAGATACCGGACGCAAGAAGCATTCAACTATATCACTGTAATGGTCTAGTTTAACGCAACACTTTCTTAGAGGTTATAATTAACTTTAAGAGGTGCAAAATGAGTAAAACAAGACGAGTATTAACAACAGAATTTAAGCAAGAGTGTGTCAATTTAGTGGTCA
>Ga0247839_1002240_pt1 | contig 29656 bp, 28 predicted proteins | sample LaCruzMarch2015__6_FD_192405 | JGI IMG/M metagenome (GOLD analysis project Ga0247839, IMG submission 192405) | Freshwater microbial communities from meromictic Lake La Cruz, Castile-La Mancha, Spain - LaCruzMarch2015_16m | ecosystem: Environmental > Aquatic > Freshwater > Lake | place: Spain... | reverse complement strand
TAAATATACAATAAATCAGTTCCTTAAATTTTAAAATCATAGCAGCGCTACGTTTTTAAAATTTAAGGAAACACTGATTTGAAGTAGATTTGACTCGTAATAGATTTTCTAATGTGTATTTTGGGTTTATGTGTGTATAATAGTGGCAAATAAATTTACTAATATTTTGCCTAGCAATGATTATTTTGCAAAACAATTTATACATGCTCATCTCAATAATTATACATAATGAAAACATTTGAAATACAAAACACTAAAGATACAAGAAGCGGATTTGGAGAAGGATTACACGAACTAGGTAAAAAAAACGAACGTGTAGTTGCACTTTGTGCCGACTTAATTGGTTCTTTAAAAATGGATGCTTTTATAAAAGATTATCCTAATAGGTTTTTTCAAATGGGAATTGCGGAAGCAAACATGATAGGAGTAGCAGCAGGTTTAACCATTGGTGGTCACATTCCATTTACTGGTACTTTTGCTAATTTTTCAACAGGTAGGGTTTACGATCAAATTCGTCAATCGGTAGCATATTCAAACAAAAACGTAAAAATTTGTGCCTCACACGCAGGTTTAACTTTAGGAGAAGATGGTGCAACACATCAAATTTTAGAAGATATTGGTTTAATGAAAATGTTGCCAAATATGGTAGTTATAAATCCTTGCGATTTTAACCAAACCAAGGCCGCAACCATTGCCATTGCCGATTACGAAGGACCAGTTTACTTACGTTTTGGTCGCCCTGCTGTTCCTAACTTTACTCCTGTTGACCAAAATTTTGAAATAGGAAAAGCTTTAATGCTGAACGAAGGAACAGATGTAAGTATATTTGCAACGGGTCATTTGGTTTGGAAAGCCATTGAAGCAGGACATATTTTAGCAGAGAAAGGTATCAATGCAGAAATTATAAATATTCATACCATTAAACCTTTAGATACAACTGCAATATTAGCTAGTGTGGCTAAAACTGGTTGCGTAGTTACTGCTGAAGAACACCAAATGAATGGTGGATTAGGTGATAGCATTTGTCAATTATTGTCAATGGAAAATCCAACTCCGGTAGAAATGGTAGCGGTTAACGATAGCTTTGGCGAAAGTGGTACTCCTGACCAATTAATGGAAAAATATGGTTTAACAGCCAATGCAATTGTAGAAAAAGCATTGAAAGTTATATTGAGAAAAAAATAATTATTTATACAAACATTATTTATTACCCAAATTAACCTCCGCCAACATTTGGTTGGTGGAATTAATTAATGCTCCTTTGGCTACATGCTTGTTACAAAACTTAAAGCCTAAAGAAATTTTGCGAAATTCACACCCTACATTCTAGGGAACATAATCGACAAGTGAAATTCCTTTCCTATGCGCTAGGGAACAAAATATATTTGTTGGAAAGCTCCTCGAAATTTCTGTGGGCAAAATCAGAGTCTATATTAGCCTCGTGGAAGCGAAACAACACTATAAAAAACAATACAAAAAGTTTTATAACTCTAATCACAATATCGTTTTACAGCACAAATTATTTCTTAAATCTACCGTTCATTTCAGAATAAAACCAAAAGAGGATAAATATTTCTATTTGATATTTTAGTTTATTAAGTTTGGAATGAATAAATAACATCGTTTGTAAATTGTTTTTGTTCACCAACACATCAATTTAACCAACTAAATAACACAAAACATGAAAGCAATTATTTACACCAAATACGGACCACCTGAAGTAGCGCAATTAACAGAAGTGCCAACCCCAACTCCAAAAAACAATGAGGTTTTGGTAAAAGTTTATGCATCAACAGTAAACCGAACAGATGCTGGTTTTAGAAGTGCAGAGTATTTTGTTTCTCGTTTTTGGAGTGGTCTTTTTAGGCCAAAATTACAAATATTAGGCTGCGAATTTGCTGGTGTAATTGAAGAAATTGGACAACAAGTAACCACTTTTAAAAAAGGTGATAAAGTGTTTGGATTTAACGACAAAACCTTTGGCGGACATGCTGAGTTTTTAACTATTGCCGAAACGGAGGCAATAACACTTATGCCCGAAAATTTAAGTTTTGAAGATGCTGCTTCACTAACCGAAGGCGGACATTATGCTTTGGTAGATATAAGGGCAGCAAAAGTGGAACATGGTCAACAGGTTTTGGTTTATGGAGCAACGGGTGCAATTGGTTCGGCTGCTGTGCAAATTTTAAAACATTTTGGAGCAAAGGTTACAGCAGTTTGTAACACCAAAAACATAGAATTAGTAAAATCGTTAGGAGCAGAAAAGATTATTGATTACCAAACACAGGATTTTACTAAAACATCCGATAAATATGAATTTATTTTTGATGCAGTTGGTAAAAGTTCCTTTGGGCAATGCAAACCACTTTTAACCGAAAAAGGAAAATACATTTCTACTGAACTTGGTAAAAATGGGGAAAATATACTTTTTGCCATTATTACACCATTTTTTGGAGGTAAAAAACTGCTTTTTCCAATTCCAAACATTACCAAACAAGATGTAATTTTTATAAAAGAATTGGTTGAAAAAGGCGAATACAAACCTGTAATTGATAGGCAATATAAGTTAGATGAAATAGTAGAAGCCTACAAATATGTAGAAACTGGCCAAAAAACAGGGAGTGTAGTTTTGAAAATAAGATAGGTTTATAATACAATACTTTCCATTCGGCTGTGGTTGGTTGCCGGTAGCTATCTGCACTCACAAAACACTCATATTCGGTTGCTGTGGTTAAACCTCAAAGATTTAAAAACCTGTCAGGTCTTGGTTATCCAAATCATTTACACCAAATATTTGCAAACCGCTTTTTATAATACCATCTATAAAACAAATGTATTTAAAAAACATTGCTTTTTGGGTTTTGATCAATTTTTTGAAAGTTACTTCAGTGTGAAGTAGCACGTTTCAAAAATAAAATGCCTTACTTTAGTGTGAAGTAACGCATTTCAAAAATAAAATGCCTTACTTCAGTGTGAAGTAGCACGTTTCAAAAATAAAATGCCTTACTTTAGTGTGAAGTGAAGCATTTCAAAAATAAAATGCCTTACTTCAGCGTGAAGTAGCACGTTTCAAAAATAAAATGCCTTACTTCAGTGTGAAGTGAAGCATTTCAAAAATAAAATGCCTTACTTCAGCGTGAAGTATCATGTTTTAAAAATAAAATGCCATTTCCCCCATTGGAAGTGACCCTAAAAATCAAAAATGCCATTATCCCAAGTGAAAGTGGGGCATTTTAAAATCAAAATGCCATTATTCCCATTGGAAGTGACTTCCCAAAATTTTGATTTTTTTAAAAATGTAACGGTATTGCTAAAAAAATTTACCATTCGAAACCTATAAGGTTTTGGAAACGCTATATGTTTTTATCCCACACATTACCAAAAACAAAACTGATAACAAAACGTAAAGTGTTATCAAGGTTTTTGGGGTTTCTTTTAGTTTTTGTAAAATGTTATTTTCTTTCTTTTCTTCTTTTAGATTTTGCTCATAAATACAATCACTAAATCCACAAAAGTTTTTGAAAAAACCCTCTTGTTTTGTTATAGGTTTGGGAAAATAATTATAAAACCAAAAATCATTGCCAACTAATACATAGGTTTTTGCTTTTTCTTTTAAACAAATATTGAATGTTTCAACCATTGTCCAATACTTCGATTGGTTACCAAATACAATGTGAATCCCCAAAATTGTATCTTTACTTTTCAACAAATCCCTCATTTGTAATTGCACAAAATCTAACTTGATTTTATCTTCTTTTTCGTTTCCATTTAGGCAAATATCAAAATAATTTCTTTGTGGATGAATATCGAAATCACGTTCTGGACCTCTCCAATTTTTGGCAATTTTTGGAGTCAAAGAGTTGATTTCAATTACATAACTATTTTCAAAAACTTTAGTTTTTGCAAATACAAAACACATAAAATTGGCAATAACAACAAACTAATCATTCCTGAAGTGTAGTACAATTTTTTATGTGGTTTCTGGTTTATTATTTAATGGAATATTGGTTTTTACATTGCAAAACTATCATAACGAAAGAATTTAAACGCATAGAAAAACAAAAAACACAGGTCTTTTCAGTTAATGGAATATTGGTTACCTATAAAAGGAAGATGCTTCCAGCATGACGTTTTTTCGTCCATTGTCAATTATCTATCAAACAAAAGCAAGCCGCCAGCAACTAGAAGCCAGCAGCTAAAAGCTACACCCAAATAGTTTTCACGTTACAAAATTCTCTTAAACCAAACTCACCCAATTCGCGTCCAAAACCCGATTTTTTGATGCCACCAAACGGAAATCTTGCATCGCTCTTTACTATTTGGTTTATATAAATCATGCCACTTTCTATGTTGTTAGCTATCTGTTTGGCTTGCATAATGTCTTTGCTCCAAATGCTGGCTCCTAACCCGAAACTAGTGGCATTAGCTAAAGCAATTGCCTCTTCTATTTCTATAAATGTATAAAAGCTAATTACAGGGCCAAATAATTCTTCACTAAATGCTCTGGCAGTTTTTGGAATATTGCCAATAATGGTTGGCGGAAAAAAGAATCCTATTGAAGGAATATTTTTGGTTTGATGTAAAAGTGTTGCGCCAGCATGTAAAGTATCGTTTACTTGGCTTTTTAGCAGTTCTTGTAAATCTTTTCTGGCCAATGGGCCAATACTCACATTTTCGTTCAATGGATTGCCAATTACTAAGTTTTCTATCTTTTTTATCAATCCTTTCAAAAATTCATTTGCAATGCTTTCATGAACTATAAAACGTTTGGCCGAAACACAACTTTGACCGTTGTTTTGAAACCTAGCTTGCATGGCACCATTTAAAGATTGCTCCAAATCAGCATCGGGCAATACAATAAAAGGATCGCTACCTCCAAGCTCCAATACCGATTTTTTTATGTTTTTAGCCGATAAACTTGCCACGGCTGCGCCTGCTTTTTCGCTACCAGTTAGTGTGGTTGCAGCTATTCTTGAGTTGTTAATTAAATTTTCTATTTGCTTTTCGCTAGCAAATATGGTTTGAATAACTCCATTTTCAAAACCACATTGGTTCAATAAATACTGTAAAGCTAAACTGCTTTGAGGCACATTTGGAGCAGGTTTAATTAACACACAATTGCCACTCATTATTATTGGAATGGCGCTGCGCAATACTTGCCAATAAGGAAAATTCCAAGGGAAAATTCCCAAAACAACACCTAAAGGTTCGTACTTAATTTCTACTGTTGCTCCCGTTTCCGACTGACTCAATTTACTTTGCAAAATATCGGCACTTCTAGTTGCATAATATTCGCAAAGTCGAACACTTTTCAAAACTTCTGCCTTAGCTTCAGTTTTAAGTTTACCCATTTCTAAACAAGCTATTTCAGCCAAATCATCGGCATTTTCCTTTAATAAATCCGATAATTTTAAAACACATTTTGCCCTTTGGGCAAAAGTAGTATTGCGCCAAGTTTTAAAAGCTGTTGTTGCTTGTTGCAAAGCTGTTTCAAGCGCTGAATCATTAATAAAATCAAAGCTTTCAAGTTCTTGTTCACTAAATGGATTGATAGATTTAAAGTTTTTCACTTTGATGTTTTTTATAATTTAGCCAAAGCGGCTTTAGCTTGTTGCTGTAAATAGTTTTTAGAATCATAGTTTTTGTATTCAAACACTTTTTCAAAGTAGGTTTTGGCCAATTGTTTAAAGTTTAGCTTTTGGTAAATAAATCCTAATTGCAAACAAGCATTTGCAGCCATAAATTCGTTTTCTTTAAAGTTAGCCTTTACTGTTAAATCAAGGTATTCAATGGCTTTTGATAGCTTGTTACTTTCGTGGTAAATTCGCCCAAGTCTGTAAGTATATTCAGTTTTTTCAAGCTCTGTTTTAAAAAGCGAAATTGGCTTTTCGAGTAATACTTCTTCAGCTTCACCAAAATAACCACCATCAAAAAGCAAACGAGCTTTAAGTAATGTTTTTTCAGGATAGTAATCGGCTCCTCCAGTTGAAGCTAATTTGTTTCTTCCTCCAATTTTCGAAATATTTGAAGCTATTTTTCTATATAATAAATAATTGGTAGTATCGCCTTTAAGCCAAGCACACCAACTTAATTTAACATAAGCATCTTGGTCTAATTTTTTGTTTGAAGTAATAGACAAATAACGTTTAAAATGTAGGGCTGCCGTATAGTCTAGCTTGTTTAATAATGCTACTCCGTGAAGCATTTCTAGGTAAGGAAATACCATGTAATCACTTCCTGTAGGTTTTTCGGTTAAGGCTACTAATGCGAGTTCATTATTGTCTGTTCCCTTTGCTGCAAAAGCCCTTACATAATTGCTTAACAAGTTTGTTTTATAATCGCTAGTGTATTTGTCGGCCATTTTCCACGACTCGGTTTTGTTTTTTAAATAATAATGATTGAACAGTACATAAAAATATTGTGCATTTTTTTGTTCCATTAATATTTCCTTATTATCAGCCTTTTCAATGTATTCTTTTAATAAATTCAAGCCACCATTCAAATCGGCCTTCATTCCAGCTATACTTACTATCCATTGGTACGATTCTGGAACCGTTCCCAATATGGCTTTTAAAAAACCCAAATCTTTTTTATTGGTAATAAAATTTGGAAACTTTTTGGTGTTTTGTTCTAACAACTGGTAACATGATTTTAAATCCCAGGCTGCACCCAAATACTCTTCAAACATTCCTTTTAAAAAAGCATTTTGCAAATGTATTTCAGCTTGAGCAAATAGTTTAAAAGGACTTTTGGGGTCTATTTTTTTTAAAGCATCTAATCTTAGCGATTTGGAATTAGTTAAAACCAAATAGTCTTCTTTTTTATTTAAGCAAAGTACTTTATAAAAGTCAATATAATTATCGAACAAATGAACGGCCATGTTCATTTTATTGGCTTGTTTTTCAGCTTCTACCAAAGCTTTACCTTTGTCTAGTCGCAAAGCTGCAATGTGTTTTTGGGCTTCTAATAAGTTTGGCGAAAGCACAAAAGTATAGCTGCTTGCAGCAAAAACATTGCAAAGCAAACTAAATACAAAAGCAAATATAAAAACGAGTTGTTTGATAAAAATAAATATTATTCTGTAATAAATAAAGCCTTTAGTTCTGTAGCTTCATCAGGTTTCATTTTTCCTGCCAACACCAACCGAAGTTGGCGCCTGCGCAATGCACCATCAAAACGTTTAATTTCTTCGGGTGTTTCGGGCTTTAAAGCTGGCACCGATACTGGCGAACCATTTCTATCTAAGGCAACAAAAGTATAATATGCTTCGTTGCTTTTAAAACTATCGCCATTAGGAATATTTTCGGCATTTACAATAATATGAATTTCCATAGATGAGTTAAAAGCTCTTGAAACATAAGCTTCCAAAGTAACTACATCGCCCAAATGAATATTTTTACTAAAACTTACACTATCCACCGAGGCTGTTACCACCACTTTTCCGCTGTGTTTTTGTGCAGCAATAGCTGCACAAACATCCATCCAATGCAATAAACGACCTCCCATTAAATTATTTAAAGTATTGGTATCGTTGGGTAAAACCAACTCATTCATAATGGTGTAGCTGTCTTTTGGTGTTTTTATTATATCCATTTTTATTATGTGTAATAGGGCTGCAAGTTAATAAAGCCAAGGCTTTATAAAAATCAAATAACACAAAGGTTGTGTTATTTATTTAAACGGGTAAGGTTGTTCATTGTTTTTAGGTAAATATATTTAACCATAAAAACCAAAGCCAATAATATAATTAACCAATTTTGTCGGGTGCAATACCTGTCTTCTAATCCTACCAAACCACCTGTAATTACTGCATTGCTATAAAGAGTTAGTAAAACAAAAAATACAATAAACGGCTGTTTTTTTATATAAAAAAATGTAAAAATAAACGAAACAATTAGCAAAAAAACATAAGTAGCTGAAATGGTTTTAAAAGGAAAATGTAGTGTTTTTGCATTTTGTTTTGCCAAATCGTAATCTGGAATTTCATTGGGATAATATTTTACAACTGCTGGATGCGGACCCCAACCATCGCGGGGATAAGCATGAATGGATGAGCCAATTTCATTCTGACCAAACAGTAAAAATGTTTCTTTAAAAACCGCTTTTGCATACAACCACAAATACTTGGGAGTAGTTAAAATATTTTTGATAATGGTTTTGTATTCCGTGTGTGGATTAGCCCAACCTCCTGTTTTTTGAAAAGCACTTTCAGGGCTAAATAAAAAATTTCCACTGTAATTTTGTGGTGCTAAGTTGTTTTTATAAGCACAAATTTCAAAGTTTTGAATAGCACATTCTTGGTCTAAATATTTTTGTAGTACGCCATTTTCAACCAATTTTCCCATTAAAAAAACTTGTGAAACGCTGCTGAATTCGTTGGCGCCTAAAACCTTTTTTTCCAAAGTAAATAAACCAATATTTATAAAAACAGCAGCTGTTAACACATAAACCATTTTAGGGATAAATGCTTTTAAAAACGGTAGTTTTATAACTTGCAGCAACAAAATAATAAACAAAGCCAAACAATGAAAAAGCATATAGGCAAAATGAGTTTGTAAAATCAATAAATAAACCAAAACCAATAAAATCCATTGTGTTCCAAAAGGTTTTGAGTAAGTAAAAAGTAAATATAAAACCATTATGGAAATGGGCGAAAACACATCAGGCATTAAGTAACTTACATCCCAAGCCAATGAAGTGAAAACACTAAATAAAAGTATAGTTGGCAAATAAATTTTAGTGGCAAAATTTGGTGTAAGCTTTTGAACAAAATGAAAGCATACCCAGTTAAAAATAAAGGCCTGAACAATAATTGGAAACCAAAGCGAAATATGCAAACTAGTTATTCCAACAAACCAACCGTAAACAAAAGAACGATCTTCAGTAAAAGTAAATTCGTTTCCACAATTAATGTATAATTGCGAATCGGTAAAAAACAAAGCATAATGATTATATAAAGCTGGCCATAAAGTGATAAAAACTCCTATGAGCATTACAAAATATTTTGAGGAAAATATGCTTTTCATGAATGGTCAAATATAATAATCAGTATGATTTACTTAGGTTTTTTTCGTTTCTACAAGCTCAACAACTGCACAATGCCAATGGTAATTGAGCTTGTCGAAATGAATTTCATTTTTTAAACGTAATTGTTTGAAGCTTTGAAATGGTATTTATTTTCAAAACCTATTTTGTTTGCATAACCGTTGTATATTTGACCCCCAACAAAACAATGCACCCGTAGTTTAATGGATAAAATGTTAGATTCCGGTTCTGATGATGGGGGTTCGAGTCCCTTCGGGTGCACAATATGGTTTATTCTAAAATGTTCAAAATTGGTTTTATGGTTTTAATAAATTCCTCGTTGGCTTCTTTAGGGTAAAGTTTTATATAGTCGGATAATAGCAATAGTTTTCTTTCTCGTTTTCCTATATGTGGTGCATTGTATAAAAATGTGTATTGAGGGCAAGTAATACTAATTTTACCATTGCTTTCTTTTTTTAAACTAATTTGTTCTATAACCCCAAGCCTAGTTTCAGTGCTGTACATGCTTGTACAAAAATTTCCCAATGAGTAATTTACCAAGGTTGTTTTATGTTTTGAATTAAATGAATCATTTATGGTATAAATAATTTGTGCTGGCTGAAAAACATGTGGGTGAGAGCCAATAATAAAATCTGCGCCCGCTTGAGCCAAATTTTTTGCAAGCTTCATTATATTTTGCCTGGGATAAAACTCGTATTCGTATCCCCAATGCATAAACAATATTTTAAAATCCATTCCGGCTTCTTCCATTTGTTTTAAAGCTTTTTCGGCTTCTTGTTCCTCAATAGTGTTGTAGTTAAATGGTGCAATTCCTTTTATCAAATTTAGTTGTTTTATACCTTTTGCTTTGGGATTATTAGTTCCCCAGGTGCAAGCATAAAAACCTATTTTTATTCCTTTTATAATTATTTCGGTATATAATTTTGGAGTATTGTTTTTTACCCCATTATGGTAAATACCTTTACTTTCTAAAAGTGTCAATGTGTTATACAACGATACAATACCTTTATCTAAACTGTGGTTGTTAGCTACCGATAAAATTGACCTTTTGGCAGGCAGAAAATTTAAAAGCTGTTTGTTTGAATTATAAGTTCTGTAATCGGGCAAAAAGGATTTTACTTTTTTAGTGGTATCAATAATGGTTTCTAGGTTTCCAATAATCAAATCACTTTCATTTAGCTTCACGTAAACTGCACTGTCCATAAAATTACCCCAATTGTTCCTAAGCCACATAATGTCTCCAACAATGGCCAATTTAATTTCAGAACTATCGGAGTAATTTGGTTTTGGAAGCTGCTTTATTTGTTCTTTTTGTTTATAAAAATAATCCTTTAAAACCGCAGGTGCTTCTAAAACAGGATTATTATATTTTTTTATATAAGAACCCGACCGCAACAAACCATATAAAAACGAATGTCCTTCTACTGCTAATTTTTGGTGTCTTTTAAGTTTTTGTTTTTCATAAAATAAGGTATCAATATTTTGAGCAAAACATTTAACTGGAAAAACGTAAAATATGAATCCTACAATAAGAAAAAGTCTTTTATAATAAAGTTTTATCAATCTGATGTTTGTTTAATTTTTTAAAAACTGTCCCAAAATTTCCACTCGCCACATGAGTACAAAAACACCGCAAATACTGAGTAAAGCAGCAAAAATGGATTGAAGTTTAATAGTCTCTTTTCCTAACAAAAAGGCAGTAAGAATTACTGAAATAGGCAAGAAAGAAAAAATGGTTTGTGCTATGGAAACATTCATCATAGATGCTGCTAACATGGACATGCTTACTCCAGTAACGGGACCAAAAATAGTTCCGGTAATAATGGGTTTAAAAAACACTTTATTGGTGGTAATGTCTTTTAGTTCTTTCCAAACATTTACCTTAAAAATTCCCATGGCATAAATAAAAACCACACCCACAAACATGCGTATCCAAGTAGCGTGAACAGGCGAAAGCGATTGTCCGTTGGAGTCGAAAAGAACCAATCCTTTTTTGGCAAATACCAATCCAATTCCTTGACAAACTGCACCAAGAACCGCATAAACTATCCCTTTTAGCAAATGTTTTTTATCTAATTCTTCGTGGTTATGCGCATTACTTTTTATAAACCAAGCGATGCCAATAATGGAAATAAACATGCCTATAACACCAATAATATTAATATTTTCGTTCAACATAAAAATGCCTCCAACCAAGGCAGCAGCAGGCGCAAAAGTGTTAAACAAGCTGGTGCGGCTACTTCCTATAATTTTAAAGGCTGTAAATGCAAAATGATCGCCAATACTCAGCCCAATAATGCCCGAAATTCCTAACCAAACCCATTGCAAAGCAACCGGTTTTGAAAACAATGCAAGCGGGTTTATTTGATAAATAACACAAGTAATAAAACTTAATAAAATAAGCGCATATAACAACCGAACCCTATTTACTGAAACTGGCGCATATAACTTAGCTGCTTTGGTAAACGAAAACGTTCCAATTGTCCAACAACCTAAAGTTATTAATGCAGCTATTATTCCTGTAGTTTGATTCATTAGTTTTTTGCTTCTGGCTTCTGGTAGCTAGCTCCTGGCTTTAAATTGTTATAATAATGGTTTTACTATCTTAAACTTAAAATAGTCCTTCTTTTTTTCGCTATAAGCCAGAGGCTAGCTGCCAGAAGCTAATCTAGTCTTCTCCCAATAATTTCCTTTACCCTTATATACAACTGAAACGGACTAAAAGTTCGCCAAGGCATGTTATCAAACTCACCACCAAAATTAATGTAATAATCAATATTTGCTTGCTTCATTTCGTTCAACACATGCTCTTGAAAATTAAGCGCTACAATCCAACCTTCGTCTTCTACGTCCTGAAACCATTCCTCGTAATAGCTGTCATCGCTGGTGTGAAAATTCAACACATTTTCGCCAATCAATATAAATTTATCAATGCCGGCAGCGTTAAAAACTTCCATTACATCACGTTTTAAATACATAATATCGTTGTGCAACGCATCGTTCCATTCGCCTATTAATTCAGCTATTAAAAAGCCGTTTTCATAATCGGCAAAAAGTATTTTTACATATAAAGTTGGGGTTCCAAATTCGTCCCACTGCGGGTGAATGAGGTAATTATAAATTTGGTTGGTAAAATCAAATTCGCTGTATTCTTTTTCATAAAATGGGGAGTTTTCATCATCCTCACTTTTATAAATATCTCGCCATAAATAATGTGGCTCAATGTGATCCATAGTTGTCTAATTATCGTTTAAAATCGGTTTTTAAAACCCTAAATGTTGTTCGTCTATTTGCTTGATGTTCGGCTTCGGTACAATCTATTTCATCGCTGCAATCGTTCAATAATTTACTTTCACCATAACCAACAGAAATCATTCTGCCTTTGGCAATTCCCTTGGTAAGTAAATAACTCAAACAGCTTTGCGCACGTTTTTTCGAAAGTTCTAAGTTGTAATCCGTAGGTGCGCGACTATCGGTATGTGAACCAATTTCAATGGTAATGGTTGGGTTATTTTTTAAAATAACTGCCAATGAATCTAAAATAACTTTCGATTCAGCTCGCAAATCGTATTTATCTAAATCGTACAAAATTCCTTGTAAAGTAAAATCAACTTCGGGCGCAGGAATGGCATCTAAATACAATGTAAATTCTACTACCGAATCTTTTTGCAAACCAATGCTTGAAATATTAATGGGCGTACTTGCAAAATATCCGCTTTTATTGGCAATTAACGATTGCAAAGCATTCAAAGGAATTTCGCCAGTAAATTCTCCTTTTTCAGTAGTATTTACAGTAAATAAATTCTTCCCTTCATTGCTTGTTAAAGCTACCAACGACTTATTAATTGGTGCATTGGTTTCACGTTCCAATACTTTTCCTTTTACCAAAAACACAAAAGGTTTTATTGAAATGCTGTAAATATCGTCATCGCCCAAGCCGTCCATTCTGTTGGATGTAAAAAATGCAATGGGTGCATTGGGTTTTTGCGCATTTTGAGGTAAAAAGGCAATTCCAAAATCATCGCCACCGCTGTTAATTGGAGATTGTAAGTTTTGAGGAACTTTGTAAGTATTAGCCGAATCTTGTGTTTTAAAAATATCTAATCCGCCCAAGCCTATTTTTCCTTTTGAAGAATAATAAAGTTCATTGTTTTCACTGATAAACGGGAACATATCATCGTCAAAAGTATTCACCATATTGCCCAAGTTTTTGGGTGCTTGCCAAACGGCTTTTACTTCATCAAAATTACTTATATAAATATCTTTTTCGCCAAATCCTCCGGGCATATCGCTGCTAAAAAACAACTGTTTTCCATTGGCACTAATGCTTGGCTGGCCACAACTAAAACTATCGGAATTAAATGGCAATAATGTTGGTTCACCCCACAAATTATTATGCTTATAACTCACATATATTTTGCAGTTAATTCCTTTTCCTTCCGCGCCATTACACTGCGTAAAATACATAGTGTTTTGAGTTGAATCTAAACAAGCCACTCCATCGTTATATGGTGTGTTAATTTTGCCTTGCACGTTTGTTGGTTTACCAAATCCTGAAGTATAATCTGCTTCAAAAATATCACTCATTTTTTGTCCTGTCCATTCAAAAACCAAAGCTCCCGTACTCTCTTTCCTGCTCGATGTCCAAAAAACTTTTCCTTTGCTGTAAAATGGCGAATAATCACCAAATTCAGTGTTCCATTCCTTCACATTATTTATGGTAAATTTTTGCGGATTTGCTTTCCATTGCTGTGCAATATTACACGAATTCAAAGCTATTTTAGCTTTATTATCGTCAGGCATTTCAAACAAATAATCGCCAAAAGTGCGGCTTGCATCATCATATTTTTCAAAATATTTTAGTAAATTACCATAACTGTAAAGTATTACAGGATCGGGATATTTGGCACTAATAACCTCTTCAAACCACTTAATAGCTTGGGTATAATTATTTCCTAATCGATAGCTTTCAGCAATATAAAAAAGCACTTTTTGCTTTTGCTCCGCATCTTTTATTTTAGGATAAACTTTTTTGTACAATCCTGCTGCAGTATTGTATTTCTTAGAATTATAAGCATTGGTTGCTTTATCTAATTCAAACTGATACGAAGGCTGACCTTGCTGCGCAAATAATTTTTGCGAAAGCATAAGCATCAAAATAAATGCAACAAAAAAGCGAGTTTTCATAGATAAATAAATTAAAAAAGCTTGGTCAAATATATTGTGAATATTGGCAGTTTGCAATAGTAAATATTATAGCTTAATAAAAGACAATGAAAAAAAGGAAATGGTTGGGTTTTAGACGTAAAAGGTTTTAAAAACCTGTCACCTCTTTTCCTTCACTGTAGAGACGCGATTAATCGCATCTCTACCACACCAACAAAAACCTTTGTTTGTCCGAGGTATATTTCCCCACCAATCAACATCTTACTTTCAAATAAACCCACACATTTCCTTCAAATAAGGTCATTATAATCCACAATAAAGTCAAATTTAGTAGCTAATCAAAATAATATTTAGCCCATGAAAAACGATATTCTTCGGCAAGTATTTTTATTCATTTATTTGCAAATTTTACCAACTAATAATGATTACCGTAAAAAATTAAATGCTGCGAATTTAGAAAGGATTGATAAGGACACCAATCTTGGACAAGCACAATTAAGTACAGTCAAAGGATACTGCAATATGGGTAAAAGATACCGAACAATGGAAAAAGAAGTGTGAAAAAGCAATAATCCCTGCTGAAAAATGACTGCCAACTACTGAAAAACCATTCCCTATCACTGAAATATGGTTAACTGACACTGAAGCATCATTGACAACTACTGAAAAATGGCTGCCGACCACTGAATTGTAGTTCCCTATGGCTGAAATGTGGCTAACAATCACTGAAAAACCATTCCCGCTCACTGAAATGTGGTTGCCGACCACTGAAAAACCATTGCCGACCATGCCTTATTTTTTCCCAATATTGGAACGAACACATTTTACAACCCTTTTTTTTTAGGAATTTTGGTTTCCAGATATTCCTTTTAATCAAACCCATTCCACTCAAGAATTTCATCCCAACTAGCCTTAGTCTGAAGCCGAACCATTGCAAAGTGACTAGGGCTTTAAATAAGAAAAGAGTTTCCAAAGCCTTTTAAATAAAACCATTAACCAACATTCACTCACGTCTTGTTCGAATGTATGTTTAAGCTGCTAGTAGTTTTTAATAGTAGAATCGTAAATGGGCGGGAAACCCATTAAACCCTTATTCGCAAGATAGGAACGAGTGCAGATAAACTAAATTATTATCTGAAAAACAATACAATACAAAAGCTTTTGAAAAAATATTAGTTCCATAAAATCCAACAAAATTTTATTTACGTAAGTGAGTAAAACAAAAAATAAAATTATGAAAAAAGGTAAGTTTTTAAAAATATTCATTTGGACTGGTTCTTCGTTTTTGGTCTTATCAGCCATTTTAGTATTTCATGTTTATATGGTTACACATATAAACAAAAACCAAGATGAACGTATTAGGCAATTAAGCAGAATAGATTTTAAACAGAACATAGAAGCAGAAGAAGCAAATAAAATTCGTGTTTTTGTAAATGGATTGCCTGGAGTTGAAAACTCATACTTTAACCTCGACAACGATGTTTTGGTTTATTCTTATTTAGTTGGAAAACAAAACTCATTTAACGTTTATAATAAATTGGTTGCCTTTGGCAATTACAAAGCTATAAGATATGTGGTTAATGAAACAAATGCAAAAACTGGTTGCCCAATAGGAACAGATAAAACTTCAATGAGTTATAAATTATCTGCTTATATCTCAAATTTTTAATAAACAAACATAAAACACAAACACCATGAAAAAAAGAGTATTATTACTTACCGCAGGCTTAATTGCTGCCACATTTATGTATTCATCTTGCTCAAAAGAGAGTACAACTACTACTGTTACACCAACTGCAACCCCAACTTTATACGAAAGAGTAGGCGGAACCACAATGGTTAACGATCCATCAAATGCTGGAAAAATGATAGAAAAAGGCCGACTTACACTTAGAGCAGTAGTTGACAGTTCTATATTTGTTATAGCTGCCGATCCTCAAATGGCTAAGTATTTTCCAGTTTTATTTGCCGAATTAGGCATGTCGAATACTACTGGTTTAACAGCTTTAAGTAAAAACTTTACCGATTTTATGTGTTCGGCAACTGGTTCAAAAAACACTGCTTATGCTTACACTGGTAAAAGTATGAAAGCAGCTCACGATCCTGCTCAACACAATAGAATTGCTGTTAAAATTGACAAAGCAGATTTTGATAAATTTGTTGGAAATATTGGTGCAGGTTTAGCTCAAAATGGTGTTACTTCAGCTAACAACAAAGCTTTGGTTGATGATTTAGTAGCATTACTTTATACCACTCAAGGCGATATAGTTCAAAAATAGTTTTTGTTTTAAAATGTGTAAAGCCGTTACAAGTAAAATTGTAGCGGCTTTTTTGGGATATTTCAGTCGTTGACCGTTTTGAAACTAAAGTAAATTTTGAGAGTAAGATTATTTTAAAAACTGGTCACTGAGTGGAGTAGAAGTGATGGTTTTTACAAAGTTGCACCCATTACAAACATTTCAGTAAGCGTTGGGTTTTCGCTTCCGCCTTCATTTTCTAAAGTAATGGCAAAAGCTTGTGCCGTTTCAAAACTATTCATTTTTATAAAGTTTGAATCAGCTTTGTTTTCACTAATTATTCCAGCGTTTACTGGCTTTCCATCTACTATTGCCCAAAGTTGATATTGTTTTCCAGCACTGGCCAATGGAAGGTTTTTTATTTCCATAAAAACCTCTTTCGATTCTTTGTTCCAATAAACCATAACCAAACTTTCAGGCGATTTTTCAACACCTTTTAAAATTACTTTTTGAACATTTGGATTGCTAGTAACTAATAAATTTGCTTGTAATTCTTCTAATTTTACTTGGTTTTTTCTAAAATTATTTGCTAATGAGGTTTTTTCAGCATTTAAAGCAATAACTTTATCATTTGCTTCTTGGTATTTGGTATATGTTACTATATTTCCAATTACACTTAAACCAAATAAAGTGAGTGATGCAGCTAACGCAAAAGGAAATTTTTTAGGTTGAATTGGAATAATTTTATCCAATGGATTTACTGTTACAACTGGTTCGGCAAAGTCTAATTGATTCAATAGTTCAGCTTTTAAACTAGCTTTTGGTTTGGACTGATGTAATTGCCCGTATGAAAACACAGCAGATTGAACAGCTAAAAGTTCTTTTTTTATTTCAGCATTTTCAGCACAAGTTTTCTCTACCTCTGCTTTTTCATCATTGCTACAAATGCCTAAAGCATAGCTTTCTAAAATTCCGCTTTCTATGTATTCCTGCTTATTCATTCTCTTTCAAAGCCTCCCTTAATTGTAAAATGGCCGCTCTAATTCTTGTTTTTACTGTACCCAATGGTATATTAAATTCCTTCGAAACCTCTTCGTGTGTGTATCCTTCAAAGTATATTTTGTTAATTAATAATAAGTATTCCGGCTTAAGTTTATCAATTACTTTTTTAAGTCCAATAAAATCTTCTTTGCCAAAAACCTGTGTAGAATTATCAATATCATTTACGTAATCCTCAACACTTTGGTTTTGTGTTTCGTTCTTGTAAGCTTTCGATCGCACGGTGTCAATTGCCATATTGCGGCATATATTTAACATCCAGGTATAAATACTTCCTTTTTCTCTTGAATAAGCGTCAAGGTTTTTCCATATTTTTATAAATGATTCTTGCAGGATATCGTTGGCTATTTCCTCCGATTGAACAATTCTATTAATCACACCAAAAAGCACACCGCTGTAATTATCATATAAATAATTAAACGCATCTTTGCTTTTAGCTTTTAAATCGGCTACCAGCGTTTCTTCAGTTCTATATTTATGTAATAATTTCAGGTTTTTTTGGTTTACAATGCAATAATAATAAATTTTGTAAATGTTTCTATCTATGAGGCAAAAATGTTTCTCTGTACAAAACAATGCTTTCTTCTATAATTCTTAAAGCTTCATCTCTACCCAAAAAATCTTCAACTTTTACTTCTTTGTTTTCTAGTTTCTTATAATCTTCAAAAAACCTGCGCATTTCAGTTAAAGTATGTGGCGGCAATTCATTAATATCGTTCAAGTAATTTACCGACATATCATTTTGTGCTACCGCAATAATTTTATCATCGGCCTCACCCTGGTCAACCATACGCATAACGCCAATAACTTTTGCATCTATCAAACATAATTGAGGTAACTCAATCGATGTAATAACTAAAATATCTAACGGATCTTTATCGCCACAATATGTTTGTGGAATAAATCCGTAATTAGCCGGATAATGAACTGCCGAAAACAAAACCCTATCTAGTTTTAGCATTCCACTATCTTTATCTAGTTCAAACTTTCCTTTACTTCCTTTAGGAATTTCAATAATTGCGGTTACATGATTGGGTGCATCAGCACCATAACTTACATCATGCCATGGGTTAAAATTCGACATATTTCTTCTTTTTTTTAAGGATGGCAAACATACACTTAACTTATTTGCCTTTAAAGGACAATTGTTGGGTTTTATTAATATAACAAAAAGGTAATTTTACTAAGAAGCTGTCTAAATTTGATTATTCAGAATTGTTATAATAATTTTTTTTGTCAATTAAGGAGCATTTTGAAGTTGATAGCCGCGCTTCTACCAATAAAAAATGCAACGCAAATTGACTAAAAATAGAACATAACAAAATTATTAAGTGAATTTAGACAGCTTCTAAGGCACAGGATCAAAACCGCTGCCTCCCCAAGGATGACAAGAACCAATGCGTTTGATGGCCAAATAAGTTCCTTTTAAAACTCCATGTTTGGTAATTGCCTCTATAGCATATTGGCTACAAGTTGGATTATACCTACAAGCATTGGGTAAATAAGGCGATATCAAATATTGATAGCCCTTAATTAACAACAGAAACGGGAATCGAACTATTTTTTTCAATATGTTGTGTTATGGAATTGAATACCTTAAGCATTGAAACTTCTGCCTGTTTGTATTCTAAATCTGTTTTACTAATAAATGCAATTGAAATGGCAATTTGTTTGCTTTGCAATACAATATTATTTTGTAACAAATGCTTATTTAACCTATAAATTTCTCTTATTTGACGTTTAATTCTGTTTCTGTCAACTGCTTTTTTGAAATTACGTTTTGGAACTGTAATCAAAACCTGACAGTTTATGGGTTGTTCTGTAACAAAAACCACTGAAACTTTAAATGGAAACACAAAAACGCTCAAATTTCCCTTAGCATAAAGTGCTTCTATTATTTTAAGTGAGGTAACTTTTTCTTGTTTGGAAAAACTATAATTCATCATAAAACATTATACTGTTTAAGTGATTTTTACCTTGGTTGGTTTACAAACAAAAAAACACATGCTTTACCAAATAACATGTGTGATAAATAAAAAACAAATCCCGAATTCCAGTCCTTTCAGCTTAAAACTCGGGATTAGATTTTCTATTTCTTGTGACGTCTTTCGTCAGAAACTGTTAATTTTTTTCTTCCGCGCGCTCTGCGAGAAGCAATAACTTTTCTGCCCGAAGCCGATTCCATTCTTTTACGGAAACCGTGTTTGTTTCTTCTTTTTCTTACCGATGGTTGGTATGTACGTTGTGCCATGAGCTTATTTTTTTAGGACTGCGAATGTACTTTATTTTATAAAAATAAAAAAAGTTATTCGCAAATAATTAACTTTTTTATTGGTTGTTGTTCACGTTGTTGCAAAATAAAAATGCCATCCGTTTCGGGATGGCACTTTTTTAAATTTGATTTCTGTTTAAAAGAAAAGAAATTAATGAGCAGCTTCTTCAGCAACTGGAGCAACAGTTGTATCAACAACAGTTGAATCAGGAACCATAGTTCCTTCTAAAGCAGCTAATGAATCAGCAGCGCGAGTTGCAGCAGCGATTGAATCAGCTTGGTGTTGAGCTTCCATTTTTAATTTTTCTTCAGCAGAAGGACCACAAGCTACGATAGCTAACATAGCAGAAGCGGCAACGATTGATAATACTTTTTTCATTTTTTTGGTTTGTTTAATTGTTTGTTTGAGTTTCTAATTCGGGTGCAAATATATGACTAGTTTATTAATAACAAAATTTTTTTTATTTATTTCTCATATAAATAATTATTGGTACACCCACAAAGTCAAACTCCTCTCTAATTTGATTCTCTAAATAACGTTTATAAGAGTCTGTAACATATTGAGGATGGTTACAAAAAAATGCAAATCTTGGACTTCTGCCTGGTAATTGCGTAGCATATTTTATTTTTACAAACTTACCTTTTACACTTGGTGGCGGATAGGTTTCAATTTTTTCAAGAATATAATCGTTGAATTTACTGGTCGAAATTTTACGCTTTCTGTTATCATAAACATGTAAAGCTTCTTCTATTGCTTTAAAAATTCGTTGTTTTGTGGTGGCGGATGTAAAAACGATTGGCACATCATCAAATGGTTTTAGTTTTTCGCGAATGGTTTTTTCAAATTCTAACGAAGTTTTATGGTCTTTTTCTATTAAATCCCATTTATTTACCAAAATAACTAAGCCTTTATTGTTTTTTACAGCCAACGATACCAAGTTCATGTCCTGATTATCTAATCCAACTGTTGCATCAATTACCAAAACCACCACATCACAATCTTCTAATGCTTTAATACTTCGCATTACTGAGTAAAACTCCAAATCTTCTGTAACTCTGTTTTTTCTGCGAATTCCGGCTGTATCTACCAACACAAATTCTTTATCAAACAATTTATAGTGTGAGTTAATTGCGTCTCGAGTAGTTCCCGCCACATCGGTAACTATATTTCTATCTTGCCCAAGCAATGCGTTTATTAAACTTGATTTTCCAACATTTGGTCTACCAACGATTGCAATTTTTGGCAATTCAATTTCATCAGCATCTACATTTTGATCTTCAAAAGTTAAATGTTTCATTGCTTCGTCAAGCAAATCGCCAGTTCCAGAACCACTTGCCGATGAAATATTATAAATATTATCGAAACCTAAAGCCCAAAACTCATGCGCATCTAACTGACGGTTTGAATTATCAACTTTATTTACAACCAACAAAACTGGTTTTTTGCTTTTGCGAAGCATCAACGACAATTCTGTATCTAAATCAGTAATTCCAATTGAAACATCCACCATAAACATTAGCACATCAGCTTCTTGAATAGCTATTTTTACTTGATTTCTAATTGCTGCTTCAAAAATATCGGCACTATTTGGAACATATCCGCCAGTATCAATTACATTATATTCCTTATCAAGCCATTCGGCTTTTCCGTAATGTCTATCACGTGTTACTCCACTAAAATCGTCAACTATGGCATGCTTGTTTCCTGTTAAACGATTAAAAAGTGTTGATTTGCCAACATTTGGCCTTCCTACTATTGCTACTATATTTCCCATTAAAGCGGCAAATGTAGGTTATTTTTAGTGTTTTTGGTTAAAAAATGTTGATAAGTGTTTTTGAGATTTGAAATTACAAGGTTGGAAAAACTACAAGGTTGATGGGTATTTTTAAAAAGAAAACCCTGTTTTGCCAAGTCTTGATTTTATAGGGATTTATAAAGACGCTTAAATGGTAGTTATCTTTTGGGTAAATCATAACTATGATTTTTAAAATGGTAGTTACCATTTTAAAAATGATAACTATGATTTTGATAATTGGTCAATATTTTTTTAAAATTGTAGTTTTGACTCTAAAAAAAATCTTTGGTTTCTGTGAATCTGTGGCTGATTTCCGTTGGCTTTTTTCCATTGGCTATAGCCAACAACTATTCATCTTTTGCAAATTTAAATCTAAAAATTCTGTGGTTTCTGTGATATCTGAGGCTAAAAAACATATTTTTGCCAATTATGACAAGTGATCAATTAAAAAATTTAGACGAAAGAGTGTTTGCGCTGAGGAGGTATCTTTGACGTTGCTTTTAAATTACAACAGATTAAAGAAGAGGAAGATTTAACCCTAGCACCTAGTTTTTGGGACAATCCTAAAAAGGCCGAATCGGTTCTAAAAGGCATTAAACAAAAGAAAATATGGACAGAAGGATTTGCTTCAGCATTAGCCAAAGTAGATGACTTAGCTGTGCTTTACGAATTTTACCAATCCGATGAGGTTAGTGAAGAAGAACTGGAATTAAACTATTTGGAAACTAGTAAAATAGTTGAAGAATTAGAGTTAAAAAACATGCTCAGTGGGGAGGAAGATATGTTTAATTGCATTATTAACATTAACTCTGGGGCTGGTGGAACAGAAAGCCAAGATTGGGCCGAAATGCTGATGCGCATGTACATTATGTATGCCGACAAAAAAGGCTTTAAAGCCGCGGTAGTTGACGAACAAGCAGGCGATGGTGCAGGAATAAAATCTTGCTCCATAGAAGTAGAAGGTGAATTTGCTTATGGGTTTTTAAAAGGCGAAAGTGGCGTGCACCGTTTGGTACGAATTTCTCCTTTCGATAGCAATGCTCGCAGACATACTAGTTTTGCATCGGTTTATTGTTACCCAATTATTGATGACACCATTGAAATAGATATTAAGGATGCTGATATTGAAATTCAAACATCTCGTTCAGGTGGCGCAGGTGGTCAAAATGTAAATAAGGTAGAAACCAAAGTACAATTAACTCATAAACCAAGTGGTATTGTTATTGTTTGTCAGGTTGATAGGTCGCAAAGTGCTAATAAAGATAGGGCAATGAAAATGTTAAAATCGCAATTGTATGAAATAGAATTGCGCAAGCAAAACGAAGAAAAAGACAAACAAGAAGCAGGAAAACGCAAAATAGAGTGGGGCAGCCAAATAAGAAATTATGTAATGCACCCTTATAAATTGGTAAAAGATTTAAGAACAGATATTGAAACTAGCAATGTACAAGCGGTAATGGATGGCGATTTGGATATGTTTATAAAAGCCTTTTTGATGGAAAATTCAGGTAACTAAAAATTATTGTGTTGATTTTTATTGCTATACAATGATAAATCATTTATTTGTGTGATTTTGTATGTGAGTTGTTGTTTTATTTGTTTGAAATCATACATTTGTAACGGCTACTAACTAATTGTTTAGTTTTTCATAGGCTTAAATTTTGTTCAATAAAACCGCTCGTTAGCCACGAGCGGTTTTTGTTTTTTTAGCCTTCTTCTTTAAAACTTCCAGGTTAATCCCACAAATATATTGCGTGTAGCTGCAGGAAAAAACAATGGTACAGTTGTAGTTTTTCCTTGATCATCAAGGTAATTGGTGTAACTTTGAACGGTTCCTGATGGTGTATAAAGCTGATCTGTTAAATTATTCACTTGAACACTTATGCTTGGTTCACCGTATTTTATCCATTGTTTTAAGTTAATTCCTAACTTTAAATCCATCAATTGATAGTTTGAAATACTTACATTTTTATCTTCACTATTGTCCAAGTATTGCATACTCACAAAACGGTAATTCAGTTCTGCATAAAACCATTTGTTAGGAATGAACCTAATTCCTTGGTTAATAATTACCGAAGGCGACAATGCAGCAGTTGCATTATGTTTTGTAATCACAGTGTCAACATAAGTATTTTGGTTTCTATAATAATAATGTAAGTCTATTTTATTTATGGTGTTTTGGCTAAATGAAGAACTATTTGTTAACCAAACTTTTTTATTTAATTTCCAAGTGGCTTCTATTTCTATTCCTTTGCGCACACTTGCACCCACGTTGATATTTATGGCAACACCATAAGTATTTAAACTTCCCGTTGATCCAATTTGATTTTCAAAATCCATGTAAAACAAATTTGCATTTATAGCTAGTTTTTGATTGTTAAAACATGCGCCAAACTCATAATCATTTAATGTTTCGTGTTGAATGTCGCTTTGCTTAATATTGCTGTAAGGATGCTCATCTTTAAAATAATCAACCCTAGCTGGCTCCCGATTACTGCGCCCAAATAAAGCATAAACATTGGTGCTTTTATTAATTTGGTGCTTTAAACCAAAACGATAATTTACAAAAGCCCAGTTCATGTTTTCTACCAATAAATTATCGTTATTTAAACCATAAATAGTTCTGTATTCCATTATTTGTGGCGTGTAATTAAAGCTTACATTTCTAACTTGAATATCTCCAAAAGTTACTGTTTTGGTATTAAATGAATAGTTTAGTTTTACGTTTACGCTTATTTCATTTTTATTACCTGTATTGAAAAATGCATTTTGCCCTGGTATAAACTTAGGATTGTAAGTGTCAATAGTTTGAACTTCTAAAAAGTGTTCTCCTTTAAAGGCATTGGCGTGCATATTTGCCATCAAATCCCACTTGACAGTTTTATATTGATAGTTTAAAAAAGCACCCACAAAATATTGATTCAATCGATAGCTTGTCATGGCGTTGTATCCACTATCGTTGTTATGAATTGGCAAATTCAAATATTCGTTTGCAAAACCTCCAAAATACTGAAATTTGGGAGCTTGCCCTCTTACAAAATAAACAGAAGAGGTGAAATTGCATTTGCTATTTATTTGATAAGAGTATTGTAATTGGTAAAATGTTTGTTTAAAAGCATCTTTTTCGTTATTTACCAATGGATTAAAAGTTCTGTTTGTGTTTAAATATTTGTTTTCAATGCCTACATAAGCCAAATTATTTTCTGCATTTCCGCCAAAAATATTGAATTTTAAAACTGCTTTTTTCCAAAAATATCCAACACTGAATAAGTAACTAGTAATTTTAGCCCTAGAGTTATCTCTGTAACCGTTTGTTTGTAAATTACTTATTCTACCATAAAATGCTAGTTTGTTTTTTATCATTCCACTTTGATATTCCAAAGTTGCTCGGTTCGAACCAAATGAACCCAATCCAAAATTAACAGTTGCCGATTGTTTGGGAGCCAAGTTTTTAGTTAAAATATTTACACTTCCGCCAAAACTAGCCACACCATTGGTAGAAGTTCCCACTCCTCTTTGAATTTGAATACTTTCGGCACTACTTGCCAAATCGGCAAAATTGTTAAAGTAAACACCCATGTTTTCAGGATCGTTTACCGGAATTCCGTTAACTGTTGTGTTTACGCGGGTTTGATCCATTCCCCTTAACCTAAAAAAGCTGTAACCAATTCCCATTCCGTTATCGCTATAGCCATTAATAGAGGGTGTGTTGTTAATTACTGAAGGAATGTCGGCTCCAAAATACTTTTGCTCTATTTGTTTGCTGTCGAGCGTAGTTTGAGTAATGGGTAAACTTGTGCTTGCTTTTATTCCTTGAATAACAAACTCTTGCATTGTTTTTGAGCTGAGCGTGTCGGTTTGAGCATAGCTAATTTGGCTTAATGCCAATAAATTGGATAAAATAATTGTTTTTTTTAACATTTCTGTTGTGTTGAATAAGGTAAACAAAACCAATAACAGGGGCTGCAAAAGGCAAAAAATTGTTTATCTAACTCTGAATGTAAAACCCAAAATGTGTTTGCGGTCAGCTTAATAATAAAAACACATTGGTGGTCTATTTCCTTCGCAAGCATTACCTTGATCAGGTTCAGAGGGTGTAATCTCAGGCTATTTTTCAATAACCACCCCTAAAGACACAGCAATAATAGTTGAATTGTTAGTTGTTGATTGTTGATAGTTGTCAGTTGCAAATGTCTGCCCTTTCTACGAAGCTTTTATGAACACACATTTCTCATCTCTCAAATCCCACAACTATTTCACTAAAAGTCCGTTTTTACAAAAAAATAAATTAGCTTCCTTTTTAAGTTTTAATTGAGCCAAGCCAGTTTCTATGGCCGTTCTTGAATAATTTTCTTTATGATGTAAATGAAACTCTAACGCTTCAAATCTGATACTTTTAAACTTTACCCCAATTGCTGTTAAGCGCCATTCTATGTCCACATCCTCACCTACTCCAGCAGTTATATAATCTTGGTCAAAACCATTTATTTGTAACAAATGTTTTTTGTAAATACCTGCATTACATCCCCAAATTCCTTCAGTTCTTATTTTAGTTAAAAAAGGAATATATATCGCGTATTTTAAGTTTGTGGTTTTGGTAAATAACAATCCTATAAAACTTAATTTTTTTATGCTTTTGGTTTCATAAGCCTGTTTGGTTGTAACTTCATCTACCATAACTCTTCGGCCAAAACACAGAACTTTTTCTTGCAAATTATTTATATAAGCTTTTAAAAATTTGGGGTGCGGAACGCAATCGCCATCTAAAAAAACAATAATTTCACCAGTAGATGCTTTTAGCGATTTATTTAACATTTCGTTTTTCCTAAAACCCAAATCTTGTGTTTGGCATAAATGTTTTATTTCAAAACTATAACTTGTTTGTTGTTCTTTAATAAAAATGGGTGTATTGGTACTGTTATCATCTTCAGAAACAATTACTTCAAAGTTTTTATAGGTTTGTAAATCCAATGCTTTAAATATTAAATCAAGCGCTGACAAATTTTTATAAAACGAAATAATAATACTAATTTTCATACAAGGGTTTTGTAGTTCAAAGGTATTGTTTTTTTGATTTATTATAGCTAAAGCATTGCATTAGTAACATAATAATTTTCTTGTATTTTTGGTAGAAACTTGATTTTGTTATACCTGTCAGTTTAATTATAACAATTTGAATGGTTTTCTTAGTTCAATTTTTACCTTTCAATTTTTTTTTTCTCCTTTAGTGTAACTAATGTATTTATTTTTAAACCTGTAATGCTATATTAGCAGAACAAAAATGTTAAATAAATCAAAAATATATTGGTATTGCCAGTTTGGTGGATGGTTCTTTTTTGTACTCATAGAACTCATTACATACCTCAATGTATTTGGTTATTCACCTGGTTTATTAATTAACGGCTTAGCCAATTGGATAGCAGGCATTTTACTTACTCATATTTACAGGTTAATAATAATAAAAACCAATTGGCTCAATTTGCCTTTGGCAAAGCTAATTCCTCGTGGAATAATTATGATAATTTTGGTTTCTATTCCGCTTACTTTTTTAAATGTAATACTCGATTTTTATACTATTTCGTCCGATACAACAGAACAACTTGATTTAGGAAAAGAGTTTTTATCAAAAATAAACTTTGCTGTTTTACCTATTTTCTTCTTTAATTTATCAAAATATGTTTTCCTATGGGCAATTGTTTACCACTTTTTTGTTTATTGGGAAAAACTTTTAAAAACCGAAACCGATAAGTTTGAACTACAAGCAGTTTTGAAAGAAACGCAATACAATAATTTAAAAACACAGCTAAATCCACATTTTTTGTTCAATTCGTTAAACGGAATTAGAACATTGGTGGACATTGACCCTGAAAATGCAAAGGAAGCCATTACCAAATTAAGTAGTTTACTAAGAGGATCGCTTAAAATGGAAAAAAACAAAACTGTTGCTTTAAAAGATGAACTGAATACTGTTAACGATTATTTGGCCATTGAAAAAATTAGATTTGATGACAGGCTAAACATTGTTTTAGACATTTCGCCCGAAACACTAAAAACAAACTTACCTCCCATGATGATTCAAACTTTGGTGGAAAATGGCATTAAACATGGAATTGGTAATTTAAAAAATGGCGGAACTATAATTATAAAATCTTTTGTAAGCAATCAAAACACCATTGTTCAAATTACAAACAGTGGACAATACAACCCAAATCCAGTTACAAGTGGTTTGGGAATAGAAAACACTAAGGAAAGATTGCGCATATTATTTGACGAAAAAGCCAGTTTTTCTATAAATACCCTTGACGATAAAAACGTATTAACCGAAATAACTTTACCATTATGATAAAAACAATCATTATTGACGATGAAAAATTAGCCCGTGAAGGCTTAAAAAACTTACTTAAAGAGTTTACCGACATTGAAATTATTGCTGAAGCCAGCAATGCTGACGAGGGTTTAGATTTAATTGACAAGCTGAAACCGCAGCTAATTTTTTTGGATATTCAAATGCCAGAAAAAACGGGATTTGAAATGTTGGAAGAATTAATAGAATCGCCAGCCATTATTTTTACAACTGCTTACAACGAATTTGCCATCAAAGCTTTTGAAGTAAATGCGCTTGATTATATTTTAAAGCCAATAGAAACTAGTCGCTTACGCGATGCAATTGCCAAAGCAAAAAAACAAATTGCCTTAAATGATGAACAAAAAAGTAGTCAAAAATTAGCAGATGACAGCCAAGTTTTTATTAGAGATGGCGAACGTTGTTGGTTTGTTAAATTAAACGATATCAGGTTAATAGAAAGCAATGGAAACTATGCCAAAATTTTCTTTGATAAATACCAGCCATTAATTCATAGAACTTTAAATGCGTTGGATGAAAGATTGAGTCCAAAAATGTTTTTTAGAGCTAATCGTCAACAAATCATTAACTTAAACTATTTAGATAAAATAGAACCTTTTTTCAATAGTGGATTATTGTTTTACATGAAAGATGGTAAGGATGGAAAAGATAGTTTGAAAGTTGAAGTTAGCCGCAGGCAAGCTGTTAAATTCAAGGATTTGATGAGTTTATAAAAACTACATTTTTAAATCAATTATTCTAAATTCTCCTGGCTGTAAGTTTTCTAAATTTATATTTTCTATTCTTATTCGTTTTAAACTAGTAACCATGTAATTAAGTTTAAAACACATGCGCCTTATTTGTCGGTTTAGGCCTTGAACCAAAATTATTTTAAAAGTAAATTCGTCTATTATTTCTGTTTTGCATGGCAAGGTAATTTGTCCTAAAACTTCCACTCCCCTACTCATTTCTGTAAGAAATTCACCTGTAATTGGTTTATTTACAGTAACTATGTATTCTTTTTCTACTTTGCTTGCTGGGTTAATGGTTTTATTGAAATAAAAACCATCGTTTGTTAAAATCAGTAATCCTTCCGACTCTTTGTCTAATCTGCCAACTGGAAACAATTTTTCATTAAAATCAATAATTGTTGCAAGGTTTTGTTCTATATTTTCGTTTAAAGTACATTCTATTCCTCGTGGTTTGTACAACGCAACATAAATAAGTTCTTTTCCTTGCTGCACAATTTCGGTTTTATACAAAACAGTATCGGTTTCTAAAACCTCAATGTTATAGCACACATAATCAGCATTTACCAAAACCATATTCGATAATATAATTTCTTTTGCTTCTGCATTCGAAATATTCAGTTTCTTAACCAATAAATACTGTAATTTATCTCTGTACGACATTTTGAAGCAAAATAATTATTTATATTACCAATACCAAAAAACATTGGTTTTTTGATCTCATTTACTTAATAAAAGCAAACTAAACAGTTTATAACACTGCATCTTCATCTAAAGCGACAAATATTCATTTTTCAAAATATTGACAAACAGTTTAACTTGATTTGTTTTAAAAAGCATTCTTTAACATTTTACAACTATATAGGGTTCACTCAAAAAGTAAGGCTTTCCAAAAATTGATTTTTTTTCAAAAAGATTCGAATAAATAGGTAAATATTTAATTTAATTGAAATACACTTATTTTTCAAAAAAGTATAGACGTGCTGTTG
>Ga0247839_1002236_pt1 | contig 29686 bp, 20 predicted proteins | sample LaCruzMarch2015__6_FD_192405 | JGI IMG/M metagenome (GOLD analysis project Ga0247839, IMG submission 192405) | Freshwater microbial communities from meromictic Lake La Cruz, Castile-La Mancha, Spain - LaCruzMarch2015_16m | ecosystem: Environmental > Aquatic > Freshwater > Lake | place: Spain... | reverse complement strand
AACGCTAAAAACGCAAAACGTCTCGACCTCGTGGTTGCAGAGCTTACTTATATCAATGAGATGAACCTCATTGTTGGACTTGTCCTTGCCACCTTAGGCACCTTCCTTGGCGGTGTCTGGGCTGCAGAATCATGGGGCAGGTACTGGGGATGGGATGCCAAAGAAACCTGGGCCCTGGTGATTGTTCTTGCCTATACTGTCATCCTTCACCTCCGCATGATTCCTGGCATGAAGGGCCATTGGGTCTTCAACGTAGCTTCAATCATTGGATTTGGCAGTGTAGTGATGACCTTTGTGGGTGTCAACTATTACCTTTCCAAAGGGATGCATAGTTATGGTGCCGGTGATACCCCTGTATTCCCGATCTGGGCATGGGTAATCATCCTTGCAACCCTGGCACTTATTGTGGTTTCCGGCCTGAAAGAAAAAATGCTGAACACAACAGAAAAGCCTGATACCAAGGAATGATCTTCAGACAGCGCATCCACTTGAGGTATCTGCTGATTCCATTGTTCGTGATGGCATTTTCTGGCCAGCTTTTGCAGGCACAGCCGGAAACGCCTTCCAAAGCGACCAACAATACTGTTAACCAATCAGTTAGCTGGCTAAAAACATGGCCATCAGCTGAAAGTAAACGCAAAGACAAAAGCTTTGGCAAAGTTGTTAAAGCTTTTGTCCTTGGAAAAAAAACGCCTCCGCTCATCAGACCTTACGCCATTGTTGCCGCCAGTCCTGACACTTTCTGGATTTCCGACCAGGGCAGCAACAACCTCTACCTTGTCCAGAATGACATTGGTGTTGTGCCTTCCTATGTCAGTAAGAGCAAACATGAATTGAGCTCTATGGTCGGATTTTGTGCATTCTTCGGCAACAAATTCCTATTGACAGATTCCTATTCAAAAAAAATATATTGCCTGAACCCTGCAAAGAAGAATTTGGAGATCCTGAATGACAAACTCGTCCTGGAACAGCCCACCGGCATCGCCTACTCCAAACTTAAACAAGAGATTTGGGTTGTTGAAACCAGCGCCCACAGGATCTCGGTTTTAAACAAAGACGGGGAACTCATCCGGCAAATCGGAAAACGGGGCACCGGTCCGGGTGAATTCAACTTTCCCACCCACATATGGATAGATGCCAAAGGTTTTGTCTTTGTGGTGGATGCCATGAACTTCAGGGTTCAGATTTTCAATGAAGCAGGCATTTTTGTATCCCAATTCGGAAGCCAGGGAGATGCTACCGGGTATTTTGCCCGGCCCAAAGGGATTGCCACAGACAGCTTCGGGAACATTTACGTTGCGGATGGGCTTTTTCATGTTGTTCAGGTTTTCGACATCCAGGGGAATTTTTTGTATAAGTTTGGAAACCAGGGCCATGGCGAAGGAGAATTCTGGATGCCTGCCGGCATCTATATCGACCATAACAACAACATCTATGTTGCTGATAGCTATAACGCCCGCATACAGGTATTCAAACTTATGCATGTTTCTCCTTAAATATGTATCTTTGTGTTCCATTTAATTTAAAAAAAGCATGCGCACTTTCAGTTTAATTTTCCTTAGTTTTTTCTTATTATTCAATGCCCGGGCCCAGCAAACAGCCAACCCAGCTGTGCACAAAGTCGTGATACAGGAGGTCCTGCAAACTTCAGGATATACCTATTTACATGTTCAGGAGGATACCACCAAAACATGGATTGCAGTACCCAAAATCGAAGCCATTGTGGGTGACACTGTGTATTGCCTGGCAGGCATGGAAATGCGCGAATTTAAAAGCAAAGAGCTGAACAGGACTTTTCGTAGTGTCTATTTCATGGAGGGGATCAGCAAGAATGCTGATGGGTTTGCCAAAAAAGAAATGACAATGCCGGAGCATGGCAAAAAGACTGCTGCCGGCAGGAAAGACATAAAATATGTGCCATCAGAAGGATGTACCTCCCTGGCACAGCTCTTTGAAAACATGGAAGTCTATTCCGGAAAAACAATCACAATTAAAGGTGAAGTCGTGAAATACAGTGAAAACATCATGGGTAAAAACTGGGCTCACATCCAGGATGGCTCTGAGTTTGACGGTATTTATGACCTCACTGTTACATTGGGTGGAGCGGTTAAAGTTGGTGACAAAGTAAGTCTGGAAGGCAAAATCACCCTGAACAAAGACTTTGGATCAGGTTACTTTTTCAGGGTCATCATGCTGGATGCTGTAGTAAAATAAATTTGAACATCGGCTGAAGCCACAGACCATACGGTTTACAAAACCCTTAGACTGTTCTTCAAGGTAGAACAGATTTTCCTTCTAAACGGACAATCAAAGGTATTAACACAAAAAGAGGCATTCTCAAAAGGACTGCCTCTTTTTTTTATCATCCTTCAAAGGAATTTCACTTAAGTGCCCATGTCTCTTTGCATTACGGAAGCGGAATAAGCTGGTATATGCATGGGTGTACCAACCCCACAGCCCACAAGGGAATACCACAAAGGACACAAGGTTTTGTTTTGGTTCAAGACCTGGTACAAAGAACTGCAGTAGTGAAATGAAAACCCTTGTGAAGAATAAGGTCATGGATTGGTATGCAAACATCCTGATTCCTGACCTTGACACTAGGACAGCCTACATATTTCCCCAAAAATACCCATGGAACAATTGAGCTATTGAATTGTGTCTTTGCATCAGGAGCGCAATCATGGACAGGATTCGACAGCAAGCGGGCATGAACTGACAGCCGCGCAAATGACGGTATCGGTGGTACGACCACTACCCTGATTTCCAAACCCCTAAATATGACTTATACCCCTAAGCTCTGAAAGAGCCTGATATCAATAACCGTGGGTGTCAGCCCACGGTGGAAGGCAGGTGTTTAACAACAGCCCTGAAAGGGTTGAATATCTCTTTTGGCGTTTTTATGAATAATAACTTTGTTCAACCCTTGCAGGGCTGTAGGGCTCACCCCATCTCAGTCCGTGGGTTGACACCCACGGTTATTGGGATTTAACTCCTGCGGAGCATTTGAAACCAATAACATTGTCGGTTATTGGTTATAAAAAAAACCATGTTCTCCTAAATGACTGGATTTCTATTGCATACAACGCAGACATAGGTTTTTTATTGGTTGTTCATCAGCACTGCTGCGAATACTATTAATTACAAAGTACCGGCCTTTGCTTTTATCGATGATCTGGACACCTACTATACCATCTAGATTCCATTTCTTCCTGACAAACATGCCAGCAATACTTCCAATTTTTTATCCGGGATACACAAATTGCTGTTTATTAGGCCATTGAAAAACAGTGCATAAAAAAGTGTCGAATTCAGGAAATGCATGGGGGTTATACCCCAGAGCTCTCCTTGGAATTCCTCAGCGGACATAAGGAATTGTTGTGGATTCAAACCCAGGTATAAAGAATCGGGGTAGTGAGATTAACTCATTGTGAAGAATAAGGTCAGGGATTGGAAAGCTAACATCCTGATTCCTGAAATGGGAATTGCAAGGCTAAACGAGGCAACCCTTCAAACAAAAGCGGCTATCCTTGAGAGATAGCCGCTTCTGGTTAAACAGCATACAAAATGTCAGGCAAAAGCAAACGAGAACAAGACCTGCCTATTTTGCGTATGACGGGCTATACTCTTTATCCGTTGCGGAATGCCCTGCTCCATGGCAAGTAATTGTACATGAATTCGTTGCAGTGCCGTTTGCGTGTGCAAAAGCGTTCTGGGTGTTTGTGGTTACGGATGTCAGGCAATTTGGTACATTTCTGTTAAAGTTGATGTTGTGGAATTGCTCGCTACCATGTGAATCATGACAGAGGTAACACTCAGCAAGTTCTCCGTTCATGTGTGTATCGTGAAATTGAAACCTTGAACTGACACCGTTGGCCCAATACGACAAATCCTGATGGCACTTACCACAAACATCTGATGAATTGGCCAGGTTGTTGTTGTTGTGTGCAGATTTAAAGTTAACCGCAGCTGTTCCCGGTGTTTTCTGGTCGAGGAGGTGGAGGTTTTGTGAACCATGAGGACCACGACCTTGTCCTGCTGTTCCAGACAAAGGATTGCTGTGACAACTTGTGCAATACATTCGTGAATTAGAATTCCAACCTGTCACAAAAGTAGCGGTATTAATGTTTGGATTTTTTCCGACAGCCATGACCGAATGAAAGGAATTGTTGTTGGGATTATACTCTTGTGCCATGTCGCGGGAATCTGCAATCTGACCATTGGTTCCGCCGGTAGTTAACTTTTTTGTACCGTCAGCAACAACAGCAGTTCCATCCCATCCCCCCGGCAAATACGTTGGCAATGTAGTATAACTTGAATGGCATTTATAACACACCTGGTATTCCTGAGTAACACTGGGCAACCAGGTAAAGCCTGTTGGCGCACCGGCCCCTGCATAGGTAGGTTCAACACCATCTGCACCAATCATTGTTGGGAAGAGCGTTGGGGCTGTGGCAGTACCGGCTTTGGCTGCATGGGGGTTGTGACAATCGACGCATTCAACATGGCGGTTGGCACCACCAAATGCTGATCCGGCACTTTCTCCAACAGTATGGGCTCTGTATTTTGCTGCCACATCATGTTTATAGAAATTCGTTGTTGTGTTGGTGTAAGCACTGAAAGCCAAATGGACTTTAACGGCCGGGCCTGCTGCACCATGGCAACTTAAACAGAAACCCTCTTCCTCATTCGTAACATCTGTTCCGGTGCCTGTACCAGTATAGTCATAAGGCCCGAGCATGACCCTTTTGTTAGAGCCGTGGCCATTGTCGTGACAATTCATACAGGATGTTGTGGCTTTGTGGGAAGATGCGTTCCACATGGCAGCATCAACCACAGGGACAGTTACATTATCAGAGAATGGAGTCATGTCGCCATTGGCACCATTCGCATCATGGCATTTTGCACAGAAACTTTCTGCACTTGATTTGTCCAATGGGTTATATGATATCACATTGAGGAAACCCAGATCAGGATCAAGCAGTTTAATGGTGCCTCTCATGTGATCTCCCATGTAATGGCATTTGATACAATCAGCGACATTGGGAATAACTCCTGCGACATGGTGAGAAGTCCTTTTAAAATCGCCACCTGTACCCAAACCATTGCTGCTGTTGTCGACAATCTGTCGTCTGCCACCAACCGGACCTACACCCGGTTTATCGGTAATGGCATTGTGGCAGGATAAACAATCAGTGCTGGCATAGAAGCCGTTGTTGTGGGGATGACAGTTCACACATTTCTGGGTGGCTGGCAAATGGCGTGCATCAGCAGTTCCTCCGGAGGTATTGGTATAATGTTCAGTATTGGTATGGCAGACCTCACATATCCCATTGTAGGTGCCGGTAGCATCACCATAATTATTTGCAGAGGCATTGGAACCAAAAACCACGGTTTTGGTACCACTGTTTGGTGTCACGATGCTATTCCTTACCATCATGATGTTGGATTTGTCAGGACTATGGGTATAGTGACAGGTATTACAGGAAAAACCTGCATGTTGCTTGGTGACCGTTGGCCCCTTTTCGACATGGCAGCTGGCACAGAGGGTATTGTTGTTGGTCGCTCTCAGGAGGTTACCATCAGTTGAGGCGGCATAATGGGTTTGGTGACAGCTACTACATTCCACCTTACCACCAACATAAGCCAAAGGAGCAGTGGCAGTGGCCAGTAAGCCGGGATCAGCAGGATTGTATGTTACGCCCACCGGGTGACTTCCTTTGTTCAGCGTAGGATTCGACACATAAGTACCAACATTACGGGCAGAATGGCAATCTTTACAGATGGCATCTCCGGTATTCGATGCTCTCAAATAGGAAGGATATACCAGAGGATTGTGCTGGTTGTGGCAGGTAGAGCAGACAATCTTGCCGCCAGGAATCCTGGCTGCCATATCCGCATTTGCTGGTGCATTGGTTTCGTAAGTTGCATTGACTGCATTGACATCCCAGCTGTGAGAATTCCCACTAACACCCGGTACAGCCTTCATGGCATTTGAGAATGGGTTGCCACCGGCGGCACCATTGGTAACATGGCAACTCATGCAAAGGTTTGCATTGCCGGTAACGCTGGTGAGGGTAGCTCCCGGAGATGTGTGGTTGATGTGGCATTCGCTGCAATTGTTGTGTGGTGTTATGATTCCAACAGCAAGCACAGAAGCAGTACTTGTTGCACAAACATTGGCAGCAGTGACAGATATATTACCATCCTGGCCAATATTACCAGAGGTGACCGTGATACCGGAAGTCCCCGCTCCTGCAGTGATAAGCCAACCTGTTGGAACACTCCAATTGTAAGAAGTAGCACCGGAAACTGCTGCAACACCATAGGTCAAACCAGTTGTTCCTGCTGATACAGAAGTAGTTCCGGAAATTGCTCCCGGCGCAGCTATCGTTGTAGAGGCCACAACCATTGAAATAACATTTGAAGTAGCAGTAGTTGGTGTAGCACAAGCAAGGTTGCTGGTTAAAACACAACTGACCTGATCCCCATTTACAAGCGAAGTGCTTGCATAATTGGGACTGTTTGTTCCGACATTTCCGCCATTGAGCAGCCACTGATAAGCCGGTGTTGTACCACCATTGGTTGGGGTAGCTGTAAAGGTGACACTGGATCCCGCACATACTGTACCGGTGGGGTTAGCGACTATGCTGACAGCGGGTGTTGTTGGGGTTATTGTCCCTGTCACAACGAAATTCCTGGCTGAGAGGGTCCTTGTGGTACTATTTGTTGCACCATACAATCTGATAACTATCGTTTGATTCGCAGGTACGAGTAAACTTAATGGCCCGCTTGAATAAGGTGTTGGCGTTTGTGCCGCAACAGAAATACTAGCTCCTAACTGTACTTCAGTTCCTCCATTGACTGCATACTTTATCACAAAACAGCGGGTAGGAGAACTGGTAGCATGCTCAAAGGCAATGGATGTAATGGTTAATGGATTACACGTTGTTGCAGACACAGTAAACTCATAATAATCAGTAGCTTGTCCTACACACCCAGTTGTTGATCCATTAAAACCTGCCTGTGTAACCCCTAAGGCAGTAGTATAAGCAGGCGTACCAGTAAGCCCTGCACCTGAAGTCTGAGACGTAGCAGTAATATTCCCACTCACCGCCACCGTAGCATTGGCAGTCAATGCCCATGTTGCCGTAGCAGTTTGGGCATAGGTTGAATTCTGAGCCAGGAACATGATTCCAACAACAGCCATGATCACAAGCCTCATAACATTTTTGTTAAACCTACTTTGGAAACTATTGTTGATGTTTATTCTATTTTTCATAAACGGGATGTTAGAATTTGTGTATCCCCCATAGGGGGGCCCGGGGGGGGGGTTAATTTTTACTCAAAACCAATTTCGCAGTTTTCACAGCATCAGCAGAGATGACTTTTACGACATAGATACCATCGGCATACTGACTGATGTCGATTTGGCCACTATAATACATTGTATTGGATGAAACTTCAGGCATCTCTATCGATTTTTTATAGATCTGTTGTCCGGTCAGGCTCATGATCTCGACACTCAGACTGGCTTGACTGGCATCACTGATCTCAAGGTTAAACATCCCTCTGGATGGATTGGGGAGGATGCGAATCTGCATGCTACCTATCTCAGACAAGGCATTCAACTCATTCTTTTCCAGGGCTGTAGTCGTTTCAACCACAGTATCATAGGCAAACTGGATTGTGACGAATTGTGTCATCACCTGGTTCTTACAGACAGGGCTTTTTGCGCTCAATGTCACTTTGTAGGTACCCGGGAATTTGTATTTATGAACAGGATTTTCGAGGACGCTGGACTTACCGTCGCCGAAACTCCAGTAATAGGAACTTGCATTTTGTGAATAATTGGCAAAGCTGGCGGTCATCTTATTGACATCGAAGTTAAAATCAGGAATTTGTTTTGGGATTACATACAAATTAACCATTCCGCTGATGTTGCTGGTCTGGCAGTTGGCATCACCAAGGGAAGTGATAGAATAAGCCCCTCCATTCGAAAGTACAAGGACATAAGGATTGCTGGATGTTGTGATGAGGACAGGATTCATCCCATCGACCCGGTACTCAAATGTCCAGGGAGCAAGACCTGTAAAGTACAAGGGAATGTTGACGATTTTGCCATCACAGATAGAATCTGAGAAAGTAGGGAAAGCCATGGAAGGGATTTCATTGACAGTGATCGTTGCTGTTCCGTCCAGGACATTGCCCAGACAAGCAGGTCCGGAAACAGCAGAAATTTCGTAGGTACCGGCATCTGCAACTTCCAGCAGATAAGGGTTTTCGGTGATGTCCGAAATTGTTGTTGGATTTAAGCCATTGCGGGTATAGGTCAGTGACCATGGAGAATCGCCTGCCAACTGAACAGGAATGACAGCAGTTTCGCCCATGCAAAGGGCAGCACTTCCACCGACAATCTGAGCAGTCGCTGTCACATTAACTGCCACAGTAGCACTCCCACTAAAACAATAGCCACTTACAGAAGAATCGGCCACTGCCGTAATCTTGTAATTGCCGGGCTGAGAAACAAGAAGTTGAAAAGGATTGTCGACAATATTATTCAGGGTGACCGGGTTCTGGCCGTCCAGGGTGTAGGTAAGCGTCCATGGGGCATTGCCTGTGAGTGAAACGGGCAGGCTTGTCGACTGGCCCTCACAAAGCGGGATATAGGCATTGGGGATGCTTGCAGAAGGCAAAGGATCATTGATGGTAAAAACTTCCAGTTTGCCGTTGTTCATTGAGGTCAGCAAAACCCTTTCCTGAGAATCGAAGACAACATCCATCGGAACATTGAGCTCACCGGCTGCTGTGCCAAAAACACCGAAACGAGTAATAAAAGCCCCATTTTCATTAAACACACAGATGTTGCCAAGGAAAGGCTCACATACATATATGTTACCGCAACGGCCGACGGTGATGCCTTGAATCCTGTAAAATTTGCCATCAGAATTTCCGTAACCGCCCAATACATTTACAACATTACCACTCAGATCATAAATATAAACACGGGTTTGCAGGTAATCCTCGACAGCGCCATGTTCGCCTACAATAACTCTGTTGTTTTTCGCATCGAAAGCAATGCCCGTAGGGAAAAACAAATTCCCTTCACCAATGGTCTGAACCTGAACGCCCGAGGCATTCAGTACAATGATTTTCTTAAGTTTACTGTCGGCGATATACAGGTGGTTGTCAGGACTGAAAGACATGGAATTCGGACAAACGCTACCACTAAAAAAGACAGTCGTTGTACCATTTGAATTTACCTTCAGAATGTTACCACTAATCCCATCACCCACAAACAAAACATTGTTGCTGTTTACCGCAAGGGAGAGTGGAGTTCCTGTAAATGAGAGTGTTTCTAGCAAACTTCCGGAAGAGGCATATTTTTTTATGTTCCCCAAGTAGGAATCCGCCACATACAGGTTGTCATTGTGATCTATTGCCATTCTGGTGGGTGCCGCAAGGCTGTCGGAAATACTTGCAACATGCTGAAAATCTGTGGATGACAATTGCGCCTGTAGACTGTTTATACCAGTAGACAAAGCTGCTATGAGTAGAACAAGTTGGAATATATTTTTCACTTTAATTGTTTTTTACAAATTTACACATTAATATAAATACATTTTAGTTTAAAACCGGAATGCAAATCCTTAGCAATCTTTTTCAAAATTAATTAATTCAATCTGCATGAAAAAGGACAACAAAAACTGTAGTGCCTCAGTCTCGGATAATGCAGACACAACATTCACAGAATAAGTTGTTTACACCTAATGTAAATAAAGTCTAAATTTCATGCAGGGTGCATAGTAATTCTTTACTTTTGCAATCGAACATCCACAATTATGGATTTAATTTATAATTAATATAAATAAGAAAAATATGCACTATAAAATGAATTTAAATAAGCGAATTAAGTTGCTGTTCCGATTGTTACCTTTTGTTGTGTTTATCATCATAACTTCCTGTCAATCAAAAGAAAAACAAGAAGTAAAATCCACTAACCCGAATGAACATAAGGTTGTTGTGAAGGAAGTACAACAAGTAACAAAATACACGTATTTACTTGTTGATGAAAACAATACAGAATTATGGCTCGCAGCACCCAAAATGGAAGCAAAAGCAGGGGATGTATATTACTATAATAATGGTATGGTGATGAACAATTTCGTGAGCAAGGATTTGGGTAAAACATTTGCTGCCATTACCTTTGTTGAACGTTTAAGTAACAATCCTTTAACAGAGCAAAATACTGGCAGCAATGCACAAGGAAATGCCACAATGCCGGCACAGGGAAATGCAGAAATGCCTGCACAGAATCAAATGAATGGTGCAAATTCCAGTCCGCAAAAACCAAAAATTGAAAAAGAAAACGTAACAGTAAAACAAGCTGCCGGCGGCATTACCATTGCACAACTTTATTCAAAAAAGGAAAGCTTTAACAATCAAACCGTTAAGATCAAAGGCCAGGTCACAAAAGTAAACAAAGGCATCATGGATAAGAACTGGATTCACCTACAGGATGGCACAAGTTCTGCTGACAATTACGACCTTACAATCACTACGATGGGTGATTTTAAGACCGGTGATATTGTGACTTTTGAAGGCAAAATCAGCCTGAAAAAAGACTTTGGCTATGGCTATTATTATGAGGTGATTATGGAAAACGGCATTGCCAAATAATCTTTAATAAAATTACAATACGCTAACTATCAATTATATATCATAATATTTAAGAATTCGGTATTCTTATACTGCATTATTTAGAATTTCTATAAATTATCATCTTTAGATAACTACATTCATTCTAATGCTTACTTTTGATCGCTGACTTATGTAGTCCGGCATTCGTTCTTTGATTTTTTATTTCAATCTAAACTACAAAGATTATTTTTAAATTCTGACAAAACCATTAATTATCAAGCTGTTATCAAGAAGAGCAACAGATAATAATTGCACAAACAGAAGATTAATGTGATCGAAAACCAAGCTTTTTTACTTAATTCTGTCTTTGTGGATGTTAACGCATGTACTGGCCTTGTAGAAACTGAGTACCAATCAGGCTTGGGAAAATAGCATTTTTACAACAAAGAGTCAACGTTAGCAAAACCAATCAAATCAATCATAAACATTCCCTTAAATTAACCAAATTATGAAAATCAAACACCTACTTCTTGGACTGTTTTTAGCAGCCACCGCACAATTTACATTTGGTCAATCCATCGTTGGTTCCAAACACGATTTCACAACATCTTCATGGAACACATCAGCAGGTGGAGAAATCTGCAAAGTATGTCACGTTCCTCACGGTGGCGCTCTTGTTGCCGGTGCACCACTTTGGAGCCGCAGCGTAACCGCAGCTACTTACACACTTTACAGCACACCAACCCTCAATGCTTCCATGGGCCAGCCAAGTGCATCTTCTAAATTATGCCTTAGCTGCCATGACAACACCATTGCCCTGGGTGGAACAACCTTCATCAACACTGTTGGTACACCAGTAGGTTACGCCAATGTTGGCATCGACCTCAGCAATGACCATCCTGTTTCTTTCACTTATGATGCAGCTCTTGTAACTGCTGATGGTGGACTGAAAGCAATTACCTCAGCTTCAGGAATCGGCTCTGGTACCATTGCAAACTCTATGCTTTTTGCCGGCAAAATGGAATGTTCTTCATGCCATGATGTTCACAACAGCGCAGGTATTGCTCACCTTTTGGTGAAAAGTAATGCCGCCAGTGCACTTTGCCTGACTTGCCACGTTAAATAAGCTTTTCTTTTTGCCTCTGGCATAAATCAACCCATTTAAAAAAGGGCGGTTGCCTGAATCGCCCTTTTTTTTTTTCATTCTTGGCATACTATGAACAAGCGCGTTTTAATCTATCTCTTACTGCTACCCATACTTTTCTTTTTGTCCTGCTCAAAACATGTAACAAATGTGCGTAAGGGCGGGGATGTCATTATTTATCCTGCACCACCTGATACAACGAGGATACAATTCCTCACCACCATCAACTCCTCTCATGATGTAGCAGGAAAACAAAGTGGCTTTAATAAATTTATTTTCGGAGAGGTAAGAGCTCTCCCTGTCGTAAAGCCTTATGGCATTGCCATTGATAAGGGTAAGATTTTTGTCTGCGACGCCAGTATTGTAGGTCTTGAAATCCTGGACCTTAAAAATAACAAATTCGAATATTTTGTCCCCAAAGGAAGAGGACAATTAAAACTCCCCTCCAATTGCTGTGTCGATCCCCAGGGACTTTTATATGTAGCAGATGCCGGACGCAGACAAGTCGTAGTCTTTGACAGCCTTGGACAATATGTTGACGCTTTCGGGGATGCCGATGAAGCCAAACCTACCGATGTAGCCGTCTATGGTAACAGAATTTATATGCCTGATGCTACTCACAACAAAATCAATGTATACCAAAAAGATTCCAAGAAACTCTTGTTCAGCTTCCCTGACTCGACAGTGACAGGTGATGGCCATTTGTTTCAACCCATCAATATCTGTGTAAACAAGGACGTTATCTATGTCACAGATTTCGGGGATTTCAAAGTCAAATTATTCAATCTCAAAGGTGAATTCATCTCCGCAGTAGGCGAATTCGGGAATTCCCTGGGACAATTCGCTCGTCCCAAAGGCATTGCAGCTGACCGTGACGACAACCTCTTTGTGGTCGATGCAGGTTTCGAAAATGTACAGATTTTCAATAAGGAAGGACAACTCCTGATGTTCTTCGGAGGTCCATACAAAGGCCCGGGAGATTTGTGGTTACCTGCCAAAGTCATGATTGATTATGATAACCTTTCCTATTTCCAGAAATATGTTGACCCTGCATTTAAACTGAAATACCTGATCTTCGTTACCAATCAGTATGGCCCTGACAAAATCAATGTGTATGGCGCTGTTGAAGGTAAAAAGTAACCCACACTATAAAATACTCCGGATGAAATCTCGGATTTCTCATCTGCTATTGCTGCTAACCTTTCTCTTTTTGATTGGTTGTTCTCCCAAAACCGGCTCAGGCGTTTTGTCTTTCTTTTTTGATGGCGTTCCCAATCATGACAAAAGTGAGTCTGTCACAAAAATCGACTCTGTCCCCAAAATTGACTCTGCTACCCTTGCAGCTAACCTTGCAAAAATTCCGGTATACATCATCCATGCTCCTTACCAGAAGCGGGAATGTGAGGCTTGTCACGACAATGCTGCTGCAACCAGCATCGTCACAAAATCACAAACCAGTATCTGCTATAAATGCCATACTGATTTTCAAACGAAATATAGTGTAGTGCATGGCCCCGTTGCCGGTGGCTATTGTACTTCCTGTCATACTCCCCACGAATCCGTCATACCCAAACTGCTGAAACGCAAAGACCAGGACTTATGCCTGCTTTGTCACCCTTCTGCTGAGGTAATGAAGAATACTGCCCACTCAACTATTGGTGAATCCGCTTGTACCCAATGCCACAATCCGCATGGGAGTGCAAAAAAGTACATGTTACTATAATTAACCCAGAACGTTGAAAACTCTAAAGCTACTCTCTGTCATTCTCCTTTTCTCCCTTTCCGCGTTCGGGCAAGACCCAAATGTTTGTTGTGATTTTTTTAAATTCACAGGCATATCGGGAGAAGTAAAACTGTCGGGCTTTTACAGAGAACAAGAAATCAAACGCTCATCCATCAATGACAATGCCCAAAGCTGGATGATTTCAGGCGGAATTTTATTGAATGCTAACAGCTATTTCTGTTCTCCCAATTTCCTTGAAGTAGATCTTAGCCTGGAATACGCTCCTGAACAAACCAGCGACACCTACCTTACCATTCCTGACCAGGGAGAAGTAAGAACTTTAAGTAAAGTAGATCTCCGTACAACCCTCCTGAAAAAGAAACTCATTACCCTGACTTCTTTTGCTAACTATGCCCAGACCTACAGCAACAGGGAGTTTTTGTCGAACATCAGAACCGATGCGACAAACTGGGGTGGTGTTTTGTTTTTCAAAAGTAATTTCCTGCCTACTTCCATCAGCTACAGGGAAGGCAAAATGATCCAGGATGAAATCAATACTTCCCGATTGTTTACCTATGAAAACAGAGATCTGGAGGCCCGTTTCCAAAAGACTTTCAGTACTTTTGACAGGAACGAACTGGTTCTTTCTCACAACGAATACAAAAGGACTGAGAGAGAATTTCAACCCATCAAGAATACAATTAACGAACTTCTGCTGAACAACGACATTCACTTTGACAAAAAAGAGAATTATCGTTTTCATTCCACTATCAATACCGCAGACCAGGTAGGATATGATTCCCTGCAACGCTTTCAGGCTGTTGAAAGCATTCGTTTTAAACTACCCGGAAACCTTGAATTGCTGGGCAATTACAATTACTACAAGATCGACAGAAGGACCCAGACCATCACCCAACAAACCTATCGCGGGATGTTGCGACACAAACTTTTTGAAAGCCTGTACTCTGATGTGTTTTATGAATTCAATGATACCAAACAAACTGCCTTTACACAAAAGGATACCAGGACTGGCTTCGACCTGGACTACAACAAAAAGATCCCTGGAGGTTATTTGAACCTGGCTTACCGCTACCTCTGGCAGCACCAGGACAACAAAGGCGAAGCTTCAGCTTTGCAGATCATGCATGAGGAATACATCCTGACCAATGGTTCAATTACTTTATTGAAACGGCCATATGTCAACATTTCCTCTATCCAGGTCTGGGATGCCACAGGAACGACACTATACCTGCTCAATGTTGACTACCTTTTGAACCCAGTAGGTAATTTTGTTCAGATCCAGCGGACTCCGGGAGGTCAGATTGCCAACAATTCTGCTGTCTACCTGAATTACATTGCTGATGTACCCGGTTCTTATCAATTTGATATGAAAAACGAATACTATTCGGCTGGTATTACGATGTTTAAAAAATTATTCGGGCTCTATTACCGTCACCAGAAACAAGACTATTTCAACCTGGTTACTGCCGATGCTGTTACTTTGAATTACTATACGCAACAAATCTATGGTCTTCGCATGGAGTACAAGGTTTTTAGCGGGGGCATCGAATTCGATGACAACAACAGCAGCATTTTGCCTTATAAACTCACACGGTATTATGTGAACATGCAGGGACAGTATCGCAACAAATGGATGTATAGCCTGAATGGGAATGTCAGCGACTATCTGCTTGTCGACGAGAACCTAAAACAACAATATGCTGATGTCTCCGGACAATTGGGATACAATTTAACCGCCAGGTCGAAACTCAATTTTGACGCAGGGTATAGGCAACAAGTAGGCAGGGGAATCGACCTGGAATTGTTGAATGCACGCCTGGAATATTCAATTACTGCCAATAGTTATTTTTTCACTGTTGGTGTACAAACGTACAGGAAGGATTATCTGGGGGATATAGACAACTATAAGGGGGGGTATTTCCGCATTTCAAGGCGGTTTTAAAAACAACAATCATGAGAAGGTATTCATATACATTCAATATTCTTACTGCCGCTTTCCTTTGCTTTCTCTTATGGCATCCGGGCCAGGTATGGTCACAATCCATCATAAATACAGTACATAACTTATCTGCCTCAGGCCCAGGCGATATCAGAGCCAGCTCTGAATCAGAAGTCTGTATCTTTTGTCATACAACCCATCAGGCTAAGTCGCGTTCACCACTCTGGAACAGGCAAGATCCGGGTGCTTCCTATAACCTTTACAATAGTTCTGTCAGTACAACATTAAAATCCAATCCCGGACAGCCGGATGGCTCCTCAATTTTATGTCTTTCCTGTCACGACGGGACAATTGCCTTAGGCAATATCAAGAGTCGCCAGCAAGAAATCTCCTTTGCCAGGGGTATTTCATTTCTACCCACCGGGAAAAGCAACCTGGGCAAAGACTTGTCCAATGACCATCCGATATCATTTGTTTACAACGCTTCCCTATCCGGCATCAACCCTGAACTCAAAGACCCTTCTGCCTTACAGGGACCTGTCAAACTCGAAAACAGCAAAGTACAATGCACCTCATGCCATGACCCACACCAAAATATGAACGGGGACTTCCTGGTAGCGACAACTGAAAAATCTTTGCTTTGTCTGAATTGCCACCAGGTCCAGAACTGGAAAACCAGCGCACACAGCACCTCCACTGCCACATGGACCGGGAAAGGTGCCAATCCATGGACACATACACCTGTAAGCTATAATACGGTAGAACGCAATGCCTGTGAAAACTGCCATAGTCCGCACCATGCCGGCGGCAGAGCTCAATTGGTAAATTTTGCAGCAGAGGAAAGCAATTGCCTTAACTGTCATAATGGTGCTGTCGCCTCAGCTTCAAAAAACATTCAAGCCCAACTGACGAAAACATACAGACATGATGTAAGTGGCTACACACAGGCACATGATGCATCAGAACCCGCCCTGGCCAACATCAAACATGTTGAATGTTCGGATTGCCACAACCCCCATGCCGTCAATGCCAGCCCTGCCAATGCGCCTGATATCAAAGGATCGCTAACCGGTGTCAGAGGGATTAACAGCAGTGGCATGCCTGTAGAAAATGCCAAATACGAATACGAAGTCTGTTTCCGTTGCCATAGTTCAAATCCGGCAACGGCACCTGCCACACAAAGACAAATCCTTCAAGCTGATACACGCCTCGAATTTGCCAACAACAGCATCTCATTTCATCCTGTCGAAACAAAAGGAAGAAATGTCAACATGCCCGGCCTGATATCACCACTGACAGAAAACACAATGTTGTACTGTACTGATTGTCATGCCAGTGATGGCAACAGCTCCCCTGCCGGCCCGCACGGCTCTATCTACCCACAAATTCTGAAAGCCCAGTATTCTAAGTCTGAAGATGTCACTGAATCTGCCAGCGCCTATGCCCTGTGCTATTCCTGCCACAACCGTAGTGAATACAACCAGGATGCCGGCGACAACGTAAGAAGAATGATCCACTACAAACATGTCGTTGTCGCAAAAACCTCCTGCAATACCTGCCACGATCCACATGGAATCAGCGGGATGCAGGGCACTTACAGCAACAACTCTCACCTGATCAATTTCAATACCAATGTTGTTTCTTCACTCAACGGAAAGCTATTCTTCCAGGACAATGGTAACCGCACAGGCAGTTGTTTGCTGAAATGTCACGGCAAATCTCACAATCAGCTCACTTATTAAAGCTTACGCCATTGCGCAAATATTATTACCACAGCAAGCTGTAAACTTTCTCAACCAGGCACATTCACAGAAAGCGGTAATAAAACAAAACAAGATATGAAAAGGTACCTCTTAACGATATTGATTTCTGTTTTCACGTTCTCCCTCGCTTTTTCACTTCCCCTGAAGAGTACACCTGAAGACAAAACCTGCCTCACTTGTCATACAACACTGATGCAAGGGAAACTGGCACACAAGCCCGTTTCTCAGGGCTGCGATGCCTGCCACAAAAGCAATGGACAACAACATCCCCAGCCTGATGTAAAAGGCTTCGGGATGACCAAAGAACTACCTGACTTATGTTATACCTGCCATACACCTCAAAATACGAAACAGAAGGTTCATGCCATTGTCAACAATGGCAAATGTATGTTGTGCCATTCTGCCCATAGCTCCGACAATGCCTACCTGATCAAAGACAGTCCTTTGGGTAACATCTGTATGGAATGTCATGATGATCTGGGCCTTGAGGAGAACACAAGCAAACACAGCCCTGTGGCTGAAGGAAAATGCGCAGAATGCCATGACCCTCACCAGAGCGACAACGACAAATTACTGGTCCTGAAAGGCCAGGATCTGTGCTTTAAATGCCATACCAAAGAAAAAGAAAGCCTTGGACTCAAAAGCGTGCATGCACCCTTTGCCAACAAATGTGTGATCTGTCACAAACCTCACGGCTCGACAGAAGAACACATGCTTACCCAGAAAATGCCGGATCTTTGCTATGCTTGTCATGATGACCTGCAAGCCGAAATCGACGAATCAAAATTCCCGCACATGGCAGTGAAGGAAGGCAAAAGCTGTTCTACTTGTCATACTGCGCATGCCTCAGCCAATGACTCTTTACTGAAAGTTGCCTCTATTGGACCCGTCTGTTTGTCATGCCACAAAGACCTGGGCATTGCCGAGAAAAAATACCAGCATGCAGTTGTAAGTGCCGGAAAGTGCCAGGAATGCCACGAACCACACCGTGCTGACAACAAAAACCTGTTGAAAGCACAAGGTACAGATTTGTGTCTGAAGTGCCACGACAAAGCCAAAGAACAGCTTACGCTGGCCAATGTGCATCCCCCATTCAAAAACAAATGTTCCATTTGCCACAGTGCGCATGGATCTGATGTAGCTGAACTGTTAAACAAGCCAAACACCGAGCTTTGTGTAGGCTGTCATGACGATTTCGAAGAACCCATGCAGATCTCACGCATCGTACATGGTCCGCTCAAAGACGGGAAAAGCTGTATGAATTGCCATTCACCACATGCCTCCAAGACAGAAAAGATCCTGCTTGCTGAACAGAAAAGCCTTTGTATTAGCTGTCATAGTAAACCCATTAAGAACGGGAATACGACTATGAGCAATTTCAAACAGCTTTTTGCCAAAAATAAGTTCCAACATGGTGCCATTGCGAAAAACGGATGCACCGGATGTCATAATCCTCACTTCGCAGACCAGGCCAACCTGCTTACGACAAAGTACAATGGAAACTTTTATACTGCTGCAGCAAAGGATAGCCTTGCGCTTTGTTTTAATTGCCACAATCCTGAACTTTTAACGGCAAGCAGCTCTACCACTGCTACTTCCTTCAGAAACGCTGACAAAAACCTGCATTTTGTGCACGTCAATGGTCCCAAAGGCAGAAGTTGTACTGTTTGTCATGAAGTGCACGCAGCTATGAACAAACACCTCCTTACAGAGAAGATTCCTTTCGGGGAATGGGCGATGCAAATGACCTATACTGAGCAAACCAATGGTGGTACTTGTCTAACAGCATGTCATGCTGAGAAGGCTTACCGGAGATAAGGTTTCAGCTAAGTAATAAGGAATAAGTAAAAAGCACCAAGTTTTGCGAAAAGTAATAAGGAAAAAGTAAGAAGCACCAAGTTTAAGGGTGAGTTAAAGTATAAGTACCGCTGCACTAACCGATTACGGCATGGACAGCGGTACTTCTACTTCAACTTGGTGCTTCTTCCTTTTTACTTTTGTTTTTAGGGCTCAAGATAAGGAATAAGGAAAAAGCAAAAAGCACCAAGTGTTTTTCACCATAAATATGACTTATACCATTAAGCTCTGAAAGAGCTTAATCTCGATAACCGAGGGTGTCAGCCCACGGTGGATTGCAGGCGTTTAACAACAGCCCTGCAGGGGTTGAATATCTCTTTTAAGGCAAGTATCTTTCATTTGTTCACCCCCTGCGGGGCTGTTGGGGTCGCTCCATCTCAGTCCTTGGGCTGACACCTACGGTAATTGGGATTTAGCTCCTGCGGAGCATTTGTAACCGGTAATAATGTTGGTACACCAGCCTTGCTGCCACTAGTTATTATACACAGTACCGGCCTTTGCTCTTATCGAAGATCTGGACACCTATTATACCTATAAGTTCTTATTCTTCCATACAAACATGCTTGTAAAAATACCAATTTTTTACCCGAGGCTCCCAAACCGATGTCCCACAATACGTAAATTAAAGTTTTTTAGGCCATTGAAAAACAGTGCATAAAAAAGTGTTGAAGTCAAGTGCACCAATCGATTATGACCTGTGCTGCGGTACTTCAACTTCCACTTGGTGCTTCTTCCTTTTTCCTTTTTACTTTTTTTTAGAAGTGATATTAAGATAAGTAAAAAGTAAAACAAAAAGGGGGTGTCTCAATGCTGAGACACCCCCTTTTATAATTCTGTGTTGGTTATTAGAAACCAGCAGCAGTCATCGCATCGATAGTATTGTTAAGAACGGCGGCAGAATAAGCAGGATTGTGAACACCAAGGCTATATTCTCTGAGGCTTAACTGGAAGTTAACGATAGCACCCCACTGTACATTTAACAAGGTTGTTAATTGTGGTAGAGCAAGGTTGGTAGCTTTTTGAGCAACAGTCCATGCAGAAGCAGGAGCAGGATTTCTCAAAGAACCAAGTGGGTTGGTTGAAGGATCGTAGATATCCAGGTAACCATCATAACCGGCAGGTGTAACACTGGCAAAGATGTTGGTAGCAGGATCTGTGTTTTTGTGCATGATTTCGATACCATTTGACCTGAGTTTGTCAGCCAAAGTATTGAGCAGGTCAAGTGTGTTGGCTTGAGCACCTGTGAAAGTAGTGCTGGTAGCACTCAAAGAGGTATGACAACCGGAGGTGTTACAACCTTTGAAGTTGTAAGTTTTGCTTCCTGATTCAGCGCTGATAGAGCTAACTCTGAATGAGTGACCACCATTGGTTCCTGTTGGAGTAGCCATGTGGCATGTCTGGCAAGAAGCCTCTGTTGCGTGAGCAGAAGTATTGGCATAAGACAAAGTACCAGGGAATTCAACAGCACCCATACCTGCGAAGATAGCACCAACAGAACCATAATGGTTATGTGACCTGTAAGAAGGCATAAGTTTGTTAGGAGCAGCATTGCCAACAGCAGCATCAAAGAAGATGTTGTTAGGATTGGTAGCTAAGTCAGTATAATTAACGCTGGCGCCATTGGAGAGGGTACCGGAAACATTCATTGGGCGTGGTTGGTGACATTTTACACATAAGTTGCTTTCGCTGTTATGTTGGGTAAGGTCGATTGTTTTGGTTTCGCCTGGCATTGCCCACATGGTCATAGGAACTGGAGCAACGGTATACAGTGCCATAGAATCAGCAGCAGCACCTTTGTGGCAGGTAAAGCAACCAATTTTGCTTGGCATGGTATTCAAACCTGAAGAAGCAGAAACAGCAGCATTGTAAGCAAAAGAATATTTACTTGTAGCAGCGTTAAAGTTGTAAGTAGGGATAACATTGTTATCAACTACACTGTGCATACCTTCATGTGAGTGACATGGAGCACAACCTGTAGATCCACCTTCGCCAATGGCGAGTTCAGCACCTTCATCATGTTTGCTGTGGGCGATTTCTTTTGTTGCATTGTCGATGGCAGCACCCATACCTGTAGCAGCCTGTGTTGCAGGATTGTGGTTGTGGCACTGTAAGCAATTTACTGGCATTCCACCTTCACCGGCAGGACCCATTGGACCCATTGGGCCAACAGCACCATCAGCTCCGGCAGGACCTACTGGACCTTGAGGACCTGGGGTTGAGCTACCTGAAGTTTCAGCATACAGTGCGAAAGGAACACTCATCAGTTGGGTGGTGGCTGTGATACTATAATCAGCACCGCCGGTTGGATCAGTTTCTGTTTTGATGAAGAATGGGCCAGCGGTCCAGATCACAGTAGCCATGCTACCGGATACATTGGTTCCGTTTCCAATTTCGATCGTAACAAGGCCATTGGCATTGGTAGTAGCAGCATGTGTTTCTTCGAAAACAGCTGTTCCTACTGCAGAACCTTGTAAAATACTAACTTTCATACCAATTGGTGAATTGGTAATCAGGTTGTTGCTGGCGTTGCGAACAACAGCCTGATAGCTCATAATCTGAGGAGCCTGGGCGAAAACTGTTGAAATGGCCATACACATGACCAGAATCATTACAGGGATGAGTTTTAGGTTTTTCATTATGAATTTGTTTTAAATGTTGTTTGATTTCTTTTGAATTGTATTGCGTATTCTTTTATAAAAGTCAAGGTTAAAACCACCAATTAGCGTGATATCACCATTCTCTTTGTTTGTGAATATTGTTGTGTTCCGGTTTCAACAAGCATTCTGTAGAAATAAACACCACTTGGCAGTGCGCTTCCTGAGAATGTGTAATTGTGAGCTCCGGCTGATTGTTGACCATCTTCCAGGACAGTAATGAGTTTTCCAACAACATCTAACAACTCAAGTTTAACAGAACCGTCAGCAGGAAGTACGTAATTGATCTGGGTTGTGTTGTTGAATGGGTTAGGAATGTTCTGGCTGAGGGTGAAACCCTGGGTGCTGCTTACCAGTGCAGGAATGCTCAGAGATTTGTTGACAAAAGCAAGTCCGCTATAGTCAGCGATGCTGCTTTCAGCATTTAATCCGAAATTGAGATCTACGTAGTTGGCAACATTTCTGAGTTTCACAGTGAGGGTCAGTAAGACCTCATCTTTGCTCATTTCTTTGGGTTGGAGTGAATACCAGCCAATCCTTAATTCATTACCAATGGTATTGTAAACAAGGGTTTGGTTGTCGTAAGCAGCTTCAACAGCAAGGATTTCGAGGGCATCAGCAGGATAGTTCATGCTCAGGGAAACAGCGGCACAATTCAGGGCCTGGTTCAGTTTCACAGGAAGGCGAACGATCTGTTGGTTTTCGATGGCCTGAACGCCTTGATTTTCGAGGAAGAGTGTAGGCTCGAGTTTGGTTGTTGGAGGAACATAAGAAGCGTTCACATCACCAACACAGATTCCTTTGAAATCGATGATAAGGTTAACACCGGCAACAGTAGCAACAGGATGTTCGAACATCCAGTCACCTGCGACGAAAGAACTCTGCAGTCCAACATAACGTTTCAGAACGCCAAGTCCGTCAGAGGCATTAACATAAGTACTTGCATTCACATCAGCAGCAGCAAGTTTGAGACCGCTGAGGGGAATGATTTCTGTAAAATGTTTTCCGATGAGCAAAGCATCGGTAGCATTGACAGAACCCCATGCCTTGGTAGTCACGGCAGCAAGGACATACGTTCCTGCATCGGGGTTGTTAAATTGGTAATAGCCACTGGCATCTGTAGTGGTTTCATAAACAACAGTATTGCCCTGTTTCAGCTGGACAGTACAATTGTTCATGGGAGTACCAACGACATTGTCGTAGGCTAAGGTTCCACAAAGACTGAAGCCACCACCCGGTTGCTGATGTCCTTGTGATAAAGAACCCGTGCTGCCGGTAGCAGATACGAAATTCACCAGCCCGATGGAATAACTCACCGTGCCCCCTGAACCTTCGGCCTGACCACCTGCGGCTGTGTTGCCTTGCTGAGCAAATAGGGCTGTAGAACCCCATCCCAGAAGACAGCAACCCAGAAAAAGAATAATTTTTCTCATGTGTTTTTGTTTGTTAGTATGCGTGTATTTATGAATTGAAAACTCAAATTCCGAGAGGCAGAAAACCCAATATCATTCTAATTTGCCTTCATTCACCTTGTTTGACTTGAGTGGGGGGGCGGAACTACGTGAAAGTACCGACAAACAAAACCAAAGGCTATAATTGCATTTGTAACAAAAATAACAAAGATGTAAACATGAACATGTGTATCAAGCGTGATAGTTGTCACCATAAATATGGAAACGCATCAAATCAACATTGACACTTATCAACGAAATTGTTGATTCAAATCAACAAAAAATGGTTAAAGATGAGAAACACATCTTGAAACAAGATCAGGACAGCTCAATTAAAAAACATCATCTATCTCAATTTCAGTCGCTTGAGTATGTCAAAGACGATTTCCTTGCGCCCTGCTGAGAACAACTTAGCCATGTCATTGGCAACAAATTCAGGAGCCTGTATGCAATTGACAAAATAATAGACATTGTCATTGGTTTCCAAATATCCAACATACCATCCTATTTCAGTTTTATCCTGAAATCCCCAGCCGGATTTCGCCCTCATAACATAGCCGAGGGTATCTTCAACAATCATGATCTTCTTTACAATGTCCATACTTCGTTTAGAGATCGGTAAGGCTTCGTCATGGAGTCCGCGTAAAAAGTTAATCTGCTGTTCCGGATTGATTCTGAGATTTCCGCTAAGCCAGAATTTATCGACGCCACCGGCAGTATCAGCATTGCCGTACTGTAAGGTGTCGAGCCATGATTTCATCCTTTTTGCTCCTACCCTTCTGGCAAGTTCCTGGTAAAACCATACTGTTGACTTCCTGATGGCATACTTCATATCCTGATCGCAATTCCATTCTGGATTTGACTTAGGGACGCTATCCCACTTCAGCACAGCATTTTCATCTGCGATTACCCCTGTTTCTAGGGCTATCAAGGAATTACAGATTTTAAATGTCGAAGCCGGCGTAAACATGCGGTTCAGCTGCTCAGGATTGTAGGTAATGTAGGCATCGTTTTTCTGATCATACAAGACGAAAGAACCAACCACATGGGCGGCATTGTAAAACTCAGCAAAATCATCCCTGACCGTAGTTTTGGGTCGGTTGGTACAGGCAGAAAATGCCAGGACGATTAAAAATGGAAGAATAACAGAGGGCTTTATTGACTTCATAGGGGGAAATTTTTCATAACACATTTGGGCAAATTGCCTGCAATTATGAACATTTATGCCAATGAATGTGTTAAAAACCACATTCAAGGTAAGAACTTACAAAGTAACGAAAGCCCGGAAAAAAAAATAAAAATGAAAAGACTTCTCCTGAAAAACAGTAAGTGGATAAAACGTGCAGGTTTTGCAGGTTTTATGTTCTTTCTTATCAAGGGTTTGATATGGGTTGGTCTGGGCCTGGCAGCCTGGATAGGCTTAAGCTAATCTCGTAGTTTTCTCAGCCCAGTTCAAAACTAGTGATTCCAAAAACTTTCTGGACATCGACCTTTGACTTGGGTTTGGTATACATCCTTACAGTCTGGAAGGTCTCATGCATCCCATAGCGTTTGACAAGTGTGATGGCAGCTTCATTCACTTCAGGTGTGTCAAGGAAAACCTGGGAACCCGGCTCAATAGCATTGATGAGCGACAGGAAGATTTTCTCGGCAAGATCTGCATTGTTGGCAAACAAGGGTCCGATTTTGTAGCCACTTCTGCATTTCCTGATCACGCCATAACCGCCGATATTGGCATCCAGCATGGCGACAAAGGCTGCACTTTTGGGCTGACGTATCCAGGAAGAAAGAAACTGTGCCCGGGAAGCCTGGAACAAATTGGCATCATACCGAATGATTTCATCCAATGGCACTTTGGATAGCGGAAGGATCTCTCTGAATTTCTCAAAACACTTTTGTGCTTTTCCTTCCCAGCGGATGTTCTTGTGGGCCAGTACGAAACCTGATTTGGCATAATTGGCCTGCTGATCCAGCACCCCATCCAGTCCAACATTTTGAGAGTGAAGGTAATCCATGGCTGTTTCCCACATCTCTTTCCCAAAACCCCGCCCGCGATATTCTTTCTTTACGATGTAAAACCCGACGAAACCAAAATCCCTGCTGTAAGCCACAGCGGAAATACAGGCAATGGGCTCATCATCCAGAAACCCCACGAAAAAGCCTTTGTCATCAGCACTATAAAACGAAGGGGCGTCATAAATCCCTGGATTCCACCCTTCTGCTGCAGCCCATTCCAATGCGATTTCCTGCACTTCATCCTGCTTCATGCTGCGGATGGACAATTCTGCTTCTTCTTCCATGTTAAGTTTCTTAAGGTTTTCTGTCACGGTAAAGTTAAGTTATTTGCGGTAAGCCACAGCTTATACCAATCTTCCCGGCTAATATTTACTTTCATCGCACTTGCTGCACTGATTATCCGATGCGGTTGTGTACTTCCGATGACAGCACTGATGCGGCAAGGAAGTTTCAAAACCCAGGCCAACAAGAGTGATGTGACCTCCGTTTCGTATTTTTCTGCCATCGCCTGCACAAGTGCTTTGGTAGCAAGCACTTCAGGGGCATCCCCCGGAGCAGCATCCTTCATAAAAAGCCCTTTGTCTAAGGGCCGCCAGGCTTGTAATTCCATGCCATTGGACTGGGCATAAGGCAACATTCCGCCCATCCCACTCCATGTGGTATCTCTTTTCATATTCACAAATACGCCATCCTCCAACAACAAAGTATGCGCCAACCCAAACTGAATCTGGTTTGCTACCAGGGGATCTTCCCAGAATTTCTGCAAGGACTGGATTTGCATGACAGACATATTGCTCACGCCAAAGGACCTGACCAAACCACGATTTTTCAAATAAAAAAAGGTCTCTGCCACTTCTTCAGGATCCATCAGGGGATCAGGTCGGTGTAGCAAAAAAACATCCAGGTAGTCGGTTTGCAATGACTTCAGACTCGTTTCTACTTGTTTTTCAAGGTGTTCCCTTGAGAAATTAAAGGTATTTGAATTGTTGGGTCCGGTCTTGAGACAGATTCCTGCTTTTGACTGTATCCTGATTGTATCCCGCAAACCAAGCCTGGATTTCAAGACCTTCCCGAAAACGATCTCCGATTTTCCGAATCCATAAATATCGGCATGGTCGAAAGTATTGATGCCATGGGCAAGCGCAGTATCTATCGCAAGATTGGCCTGGCGTTCTTCTTCCGGACCGATAGGATCCCGTGTCCAGCCTCCACCTAGGCCCATACAACCGTATATGATCTTTGGGGTACTACTTTTCTCTTGCATGGTGATGATTCCTGAAAATCAAAAATACAAACTATACAGACACGGGATATGTTTGGACTAAATAAAACTCTGCATTGCGACGAACATCCGCTTGATTATCGCAAACCGCTTCATCTGTTCCGGAAATTATTTTGGCGCCATCCCCGTTGTAAAAAAGCTAAAGCACAGAAAGCGCCTGCAAATCCTGCCGCAATTTATCAGCTGTAGTAAAGTGGAGGGAAATGAAGCCCAGTCCTTCAGCGGCCGTGACATTCAGCATGTTGTCATCAATAAAAACAGTGGTTGGCGGGTGCAGCTGATACCTGTCGATCAAAAGCCTGAACAGGGCTGGATCCGGTTTCACCAGCTTTTCCTGTCCGGATACTACAATGCCGTCTAAAGTACCCAAGAATGAATACCGCCTGAGTGCTTCCGGAAATGTTTCATGCGACCAGTTGGTTAAGCCATAGACTTTGTAATTCGCTGCCTGGATTTCCTGCAGTATCCTGACTGATTCTGGCATCTCACCCCCCAACATATCAGCCCAATGCAGATGATAGGATGCAATGTGATCATGAAAATCAGGGTATTGCTCCTGAAGGTCTTTGACACCTGCCGCAAAAGGATATCCCTTGTCCAAGGCAAGATTCCAGGAATTTGAACATACATTCTCCAGAAACCACTCCATTTCATGCGCTTCCTTGAAAATCTTACGAAAAACATAACGGGGATTCCAATCAATGAGCACACCCCCAAAATCAAAAACCAAAGCTGAAATACGCATACTGTTTTTATAAATTATCCCTCAGGCCTGAACCTAAGCTGCCGCAAAGGTATGGCAAAAAAGCTGCCCCCTGCTACCACTACAAAGGCAGGACGGGCAGTTTCGGAAACCAGGATGTATTTCAAAAACAATACCTTTGAAGGCTATTTTCTATGGCTATGAAAAAAAACCTGCTTCTTTTCTTTTTCCTATACCTGTTTGTCATCCCGACACATGCCCAGCAAAAGCCCAAACCTAAGCTGGTTGTGGGCATCGTAGTCGACCAGATGCGTACAGAATACCTCTACCGTTTCTATGACCAATTCGGGAAAAACGGGTTTAAACGCCTGATGCGGGATGGATTCAATTGCAGAAACGTTCACTTTAATTACATACCTACGTATACTGGACCGGGGCATGCAAGTATCTGGTCAGGAACCACACCGGCCTATCACGGCATCGTTGGGAATGATTGGTATGACCGATCAACAAAGAAAATCATCAACTGTGTTTCGGATTCTACAGAACAAGTTGTCGGGATCAAACTGAACAACAAAGGGGTCTCAGCTCGTAAATTATTGTCAACAAACCTTGCTGATGAACTTAAACTCGCTACCAACCAACATGCTGTCGTGCTTGCGATTTCATTGAAAGACAGAGCCGCTGTCTTACCAGCCGGGCATATGGCCAATGCTGCCTATTGGTTTAATGTTGACTCAGGCTCCTTTGTCTCCAGTACTTTCTTCATGAAAAACCTGCCAGACTGGGCCTTAAACTTCAACAAGGACAACAAAAAGTATCTTCAAAACCCATGGAAGCAGGCACTTCCGGGAGCTTCCTATGTTGGCAGTGAAAACCTCAAACCTGATTTTAATTACCCTATCGACAATTTCGCAAAGGTGTATTCTTCTATCTATGGAAACACCATTGTCACTGACTTTGCGATCGAAGCCCTGCAAAAAGAAAGACTGGGAACCGGGACAAACACGGATTTGCTGGCCATCAGCTTTTCAAGTCCGGATGCTGTGGGGCATCAATACGGACCTTTGTCTAGGGAGACGAACGACCTCTATCTTCGTCTGGACCAGGACCTTGCCCGCATACTGGATGCACTGGACCTGGCGGTTGGCGCAGGCAACTACCTGCTTTTTCTTACCGGGGACCACGGTGTGGCTGAGGTTCCCCAATTCCTGACAGATCACGGGGTTCCTGCCGGCTATTTAAACACAGCCGGACTAAAGGCTGATGCCATCGCTTTTCTGAACAAAAAACTGGGTGAAGGCAAATGGATCGAACTCGAAATCAACGAGCAGTATTATCTCAACCGGGTCCTTATTGAGGAGAAAGGACTGAAGCTCGAAGACATACAGGACCTTCTTGCAGATTTCCTCAGAAAGCAAAAGGGAGTGTTTCAGGTCTATACTGCGACACAGATGATGGAACAAAACTACACCCAAATTCTATCTTCAAAGTTACAATCCGGCTTTCTGTACAAACGCAGCGGGGATGTGCTGTATACCATGGAACCCGGCTGGATTGAACAGATGAGTGCCGGCTCTACCCACGGAAGTGGCTATGCCTATGACACCCAGGTTCCGCTCTTGTGGTTTGGGAATGGAATCCCGAAAGGCGAAAGCTATGAGCTCTATGAAATCACTGATATTGTCCCCACGATAGCTTTAAAGCTGGGAATTAAATTGCCGAACGCCACTACAGGCAAAGGAATCGGGGTTTTATTGAACCCCTGATTCTGTCAGTACGTTTTACTCCACAACAAACTTTTGCACCCCTTTGCCTCCAATCCTGGCGAAATACATACCGGGTAACAAGCTTAAAGACTGATGATAGCGCAATTGGCCTGACAAGCTTGCACGATATACGATTCTGCCGGTGATGTCCACTACTTCAAAGGGGAAAGCCTGACCAACTGCAGTGCCTTCATCAAATTGAATTGTAAAATCACCTTTGTTGGGAGAGGGGAAAAGGGATACGCCATTTTCAGGCAAAGCACTTTCTGTAACCCCCACAAAGCTGCTAAGTTCTGTTTCCCATATCCCGCGACCAAATGTTGAGATGTAAATCCTGTTCAGGGCAACATTAAATTCGATGTCGGTCACAATGACGTTGGGTAAATCCAAACTTTGGCTGACCCATGCTGTACCTGCACTATTCAACACATATATACCCAGGTCGGTGGCGGCCATCAGCCTTCCGTTGCCTGGGATGGTTTTTACGCAGTTTACAGGGATGTTGGGGAGGTTGTACGAAATATTCTCCCAGGAAAGCCCTGCCGTTGTCGTCCTGAAAACTTTGACGCTATCAGAAAAGCCCGCAAATGAGGCATAAGCTGTATTCGCGTCAATCTGACTTGCCTCCACACTGGTAATGTACAGTGAGTCAGGCAATCCTGCAGTAATGTCAAACCATGAACTCCCGGCATCCGAAGATACAAACATTGCCCCGGGAGCGTT
>Ga0247839_1002234_pt1 | contig 29694 bp, 26 predicted proteins | sample LaCruzMarch2015__6_FD_192405 | JGI IMG/M metagenome (GOLD analysis project Ga0247839, IMG submission 192405) | Freshwater microbial communities from meromictic Lake La Cruz, Castile-La Mancha, Spain - LaCruzMarch2015_16m | ecosystem: Environmental > Aquatic > Freshwater > Lake | place: Spain... | reverse complement strand
AAGGCACTCTTATTTTGAAAGGCGCAAAATGCTTGAAAGACGGGATTAACCAGATTATTATCGAGCTGTTTAACCCAGAAGCAGGCAAGGTGAGCCTTTCACTGTCAGACAACTTCCAAGCCGCGTAAAAATCAAGAGTAAACAAACCCCATGTCATCCTGAACTTGATTCAGGATCAGACCAGTGTGTAAATATGAATAAAAGCTTTACTATGCTTAGATATGCAGTTTTTCACTATAATCCAAAGTGGTAAAAGTTTTTTGTTTCTTTTTTCCAAAAAAGAACGGAGCCCAAATAATCGCCTGTTGAGTTGAAGGATTTCGCAGAAATCGTTCAACTCAACAGGCGGAATAACTCAATTAACTCAGTTTCTTTATTTGTTGGCTATATTGTTTATTGCCGCTTGTAAAACTTGCCAAGAAATCAAAGCAGTGTGTTTGTTTGGATTGAATTTGGATTTTACTTGTTCTAGCGGATGAATATAGTTTCTGAAATCTCTTAGTGAGTGACTGTGCTTTTTTACATCTTCGTTTATGAAGTTCAATTCATTAGCTGTATCTATTAATGAACTAAGTGTCCAATTATTAAATTTTAAAACTTTACCGTCTTTTTTTGGACTTGAAGTTGCTTGATTAAAATCTTTGATATTTTTGTTTGCTAAGTCTATAAGCAAGCCCTCAAGTGTACTTCCTATGAGAAAAATTGCCGCAAGAGACGCATTATTGTTCAAACAAATTTGAATTTCATTAATTCTCTGCTCGATAGCATCTGTCATTGTTGGGTCAACGTTTAAAGTTTTTGCATCAACCTTTTTATATTCTTTTTCAAGAAACTTATTTTCTTCTATGTCGCTCATCGTAATTGCAGTTATACCAGAACTTTTAATTAATTTATCGGCTATATTTTTACAGTGCTGAGATAAAATTTTGTCATTTTCACTTGTCATTCTGTTGTTTAATAAGTTTTCTGTTTCCCATAATTCCAGAATTTTAATTATCGATTCGCCCACCATTGCTTTAGACTCTATATCCCAAAAAGCTCTTAATCTATTAGCTTTAGAACCGGTGCCATATTCATATTTGGCGTCATAAATATTGATATTGAAAGTATGTGCGAAAAATTCAGAAAAAGTTCTGTTCGAAAAATCAAGAACCCACCCAGAATTCATTCCAAATAATTTTTCCAGCTTCATTTTTTCGATTGGTTCCAAAATTGTCATTTATGATTCCTTTGAGTTAGTAAATTGATTATGTTCTTGAATAATTTTATCATGGAAATTATGTGAGGGGTTCCGACCTATGATTCAAAGGATTTCGTAGAAATCCTTTGAATCATAGGTCGGTTAAAATATAGCGCGAAAAATGATTGTGAGAGTTTCTTCTCTTTCTTTTTTGGAAAAAAGAAACAAAAAACTTTTACCACACTGGATTGTTGCGAGGGGCCTTGGATTTCCCTTCACCCTTCACGTCTCACTCTTCACCCATCAAAACAAATTAAGCTGCGGGACTTCGACTTCCAATTGGCCCGTTTTTTGTGATTTTCCAGAGTTTCTCTTGGTTGATAAATTGCTCGAAAAATCCTTCTGCATCTTGGCCATCAAGTCCTGCGAGCGTTCAATCACCGAGTTAGGTAATCCCGCCATTTTGGCCACCTGAATCCCGTAACTCTTACTCGCTCCGCCCTGTACGATTTTTCTCAAGAACTCAATCTCGCCGTTCTCTTCGCTAATTGTAATCCTGAAATTTTTTATCTGCGGGTAGTTATTGGTCATAACGTTCAGTTCATGATAATGCGTCGCAAAGATACATCGGGCCTTGATTTTGGTCGCAATAAACTCAGCCACCGACCACGCAATCGCCACCCCGTCGTAAGTGCTCGTCCCACGCCCAATCTCATCCAGTAAAATCAAGCTCTTTTCGCTCGCCGAATTCAAGATAAACGCCGTCTCAATCATCTCGACCATAAAAGTCGATTGGCCCAACGTCAAATCATCACTCGCTCCAACCCTTGTAAATATCTTATCTACAAGCCCAATCTTGACGTAATCTGCGGGTACATAAGCCCCCATCTGTGCCATAATCGCAATCAGCGCGTTCTGTCGCATAAACGTCGATTTACCCGCCATGTTCGGCCCAGTTAGTATCATAAATTGGGTCTTATCTGAAACCCCATAGGAAAGCTCCAAATCGTTAGAAACGTACTGGCCCAAAGGCAAAATCAGTTCCAAAACAGGGTGGCGGCCATTTTTTATCTCGAAATCGTTTCCTTCATCCACCATCGGTTTGGTGTAATTGTTCTCAATGGCGACTGTGGCAAGCGAATTCAGTACGTCGATTTTTGCGATGCAATCAGCCACTTCCCTGATTTGAGTCACATACTCTTTTGAATAACTTTTCAGGTCACTGAATAACTTATTCTCAAGTTCTAACGCCTTGAATTGAGCGGAAAGGACGTCGTCCTCGTGCTTTTTCAACTCGTCGGTGATAAATCTTTCGGCACCAGTAAGAGTCTGTTTTCTTATGTAATTGTTAGGTACAAGGTTCAAATTGGAGTTGGTGATTTCGATAAAGTAGCCGAAAATTCTGTTGTAACCGACCTTCAAAAATTTCATCCCAGTGCGTTCTTTTTCGCTCTCCTCAAATTCTTTTAACCACTTTTCCCCGCCTGTAAGTAAATCCTTGAAGTAGTCTAAATCCCCGCTGACGCCCATTTTTATCACTCCGCCGTCTTTTAATGAAATAGGCGCGGTCTCGGATATGGTTCGCTCAAGTATTTGGGCAAATTCAACCAATTCCTCTTGGTATTCGGATAATTTTGAAAACATGCTCAAATCAAGTTGAGCGGTTGCTTCGATAATTTCTGGGAGTAGGATTAAGGTGTCTTTCAGGCTCAAAAAGTCTCTCGGGTTGGCCGAGTTGTTGCTTAATCTGGTGGAAAGCCGTTGAATGTCGTAAACTCTGTTTAATATATTACATAATGCGTCTCTGGTTTGAGGAAGTGAAATAAGTTGAGAAATCACCTCTTGACGTTTTGTGATTTCAGCCAGATTTTTTAACGGCTGGCAAACCCACGATTTTAAAAGCCTTGCGCCCATGTTGGTTTTTGTCTTGTCTATCGCCCACAAAAGCGAGCCGAATTTGTTTTGGCCGCGGAGAGTCTCAGTCAGCTCAAGATTTTTTCTGGTGGCCGCGTCTATCATGACAAATTCTGAAAGTTCGTATGGTTCGATTCGGTCAAATTTAGGGAAATTGTCTTTTGTTGTTTCCCAAATGTATGCCACAATGGCTCCGCTTGCCTGAAATCCCAGTTTGTAATCCTCGTAGCCAAACGAATCCAGCGAGGTGGTTTTGAAAACGGTTTTTAAATTATGCACCGCAAAATTCAGTTCAAATACTGAAGAAGGGATTTTTGAGCAGTTATAATTAGTGACGATTTCGTCGGGCAAATCGATTTTTTCTTCGGCCACTATTTGAAAAGGCAATACTTTTTGGGCAACCGATGGTGCGATTATTTCAGAGGGCTGTAAGCGAGCGAGTTCAGAAAGTACCATTGATAAAGGGGCTTGGGTGGTTTTGAATTCTCCTGTGGAGATATCCGCATATGAAAATCCGTATAAATCTGTTTTTTTGTCTTTTAAAATGGCGCAGATGTAGTTGTTGCTGTTTTGATCCAGAAGGTTTGATTCTGTGAGGGTTCCGGCTGTCACCAATCGCACAACCCCGCGTTTGACTAGTCCCTTGGAGGCTTTAGGGTCTTCCAACTGTTCGCAAATCGCCACTTTGTGGTTTTTTTCGATAAGTTTTTCCAAATAATTTTCCAGTGATTTTACGGGAATTCCGGCAAGCGGAATTCTGCCGATTTTCGCGCCAGCTTCTTTGCCAGTAAGGGTTATTTCCAATTCTTTAGACATAAGCACGGCGTCTTCAAAAAAAGTCTCGTAAAAATCCCCAAGACGATAGAGCAAAATTGCGCCCGCGTGCTGCCTTTTTATTTCCAGATACTGCTGAATTACAGGCGTTGCGTCCTCAATGTTTACATCTAAACTATTTACATGATTGATTTCTGTCTTTGTCATAGCTATACTTAATTGCGTAATCTACTACCATCATAGATAAAAATCAGGAGAATTTCAACATGGGTTTTATTAAGAATATTTTTAAGGCTTTGATTTTAGTGCTTGCCTTTATCGGGTTCGCCTCTCTGGGCGGAAAAGATTATGTAACAAAAATTGTAAACGACTATATGAACCCCCCGCATGACGTCATGTTGGAGCGTGCAAAAAAAGTCGGCGATTTTTCAAGGGTGTCAGACGAATTCGAGATAGACAAAGCGGCATCAGCACTTGGTTATAACGGCGTTTTGGCTGAGCACAAGGCAACCGGTCAGAAAATGATTGTAGTTGATTCGGGTAAAAAACCGCTTTTGACTCCGCAGGATTTTGAGGACGGGACTGTTGATAAAAAATTACAGGATTTGACAAAAAAATTAAAAGGCCAGTTTGTGAATATCGATGATTTAAAAATTACAAAATCCGGACACATGAAATCTTTTGGCGAAAATGCGCCTTATGTCAGATTTCAAGCTAAGGCGAGCAAGTTGCCGATAGGTGAAGTCGATGGGATAGTTTCCGCCGTCCAGACTGATTCCGGCGAAGTAAAAGTAATCGTCTCTGCAAATGAAAAAGGGAAGTATTCACAGCTGATTGCGAATGAATTTTTCAAGGAAGTAAGGGAGTAATTTTTAAGTTAAAGCCTTATTTTGCGCTAAAAGCGTAAATTTGCCAGTCGTTGAGTTTTACAACTTTTTCAAGGCGCATCTTTTCGGATAAAACCTTAATTAAATTGTTGTTTAACTTCGACAGCCTCAGGAATTGGATTGGATTTTTTGTGTACAAATTTTCTTTGGAAACAATCTGGTCAATCATCTGGTCGTTGTATAAGCAAATGCTCAAATCTGTTATGAGAACAAGCTTTTGACCTTTTTTGGTTTTGTTTATGAAAACCGTTTCAACAAGATTTTTAAACCCGATTGATATTTCATGAGACAGGAGAAACCTTCTGTAGCCTTGGTACAAATTCTGTTTTGTGTTGATTTTTTCTATCTCGGAATCGGTTAAGTAGGTTTTTTGCCATTCTGGAGAATTGAGCCAGTACAGGCTATGTTTTTCGCCGTCTATTTTGTAATATTTATCAAGCAAAGACACCCTTATCGGCAGGATAAAGTCTGATTCGGGGGTGATTTTATTTGAGGCCAAAACCTCGGCAAGAGCTTTGTAGCCATCTGGACGTTTAATTTTTGTCGCACCGATTGGGCTGTTTAAGGCAAGTAAATTGACCAACAAAAACAAAGTAAAGAACACTCGACCCTTGTTTGTGGAACAAATTTTCACAAGCCCGTATGCCGCAGGTGGCAAGAAAAAAGGCAAAGCTGGCAAGACGTATCTCACCAAGACCGCGTATTTACCGGTCGAGCTCAAGATGAGGTGAAAAATTAAATAAGAAAGACCTGTGGCCAAAAACAATTTTGACAGCGGCTCTTTTCTGCTTCCCTTTAATATCAAAACAAGGTAAAAAATCACGGGGAAAAATACGAAAAGCCACCATTTTACGCTGAGGATTTGGCTCAATACTACCCACTGATAAGACAAAACGTTGTTTTGAAGCCCCACCAATATAGGAGAAAACCAGTTTTGGATTACCAGCAAAATAAAGGAGTGGTCGTAGACAATCGCATCAAAATTTCCGGAGAAGTAATCTTTGTTCGTCAAAATTATTACAAGCAGAGGTAACAAAACTGTTATAGAGCCCAGGGCGAGGTCAAGGTGCTTTTTAATCCCACTTTTGTTGTTGATATAAAGATAACAAAAAGTCGCAAGTTGCAAAATTAAAATCAGCGCCAATTGCGAGGTGTAAGTGTACAAAAGCAAAGCATTTGAGACCAGAAAAAATATTTTATTTTTTCTGGTCGGCTCTTTCAACATTTTTAGCCAGAAAATTATCAGCAGATTTATCAGAAAAAATGTCAGCGAGTAAAATTTGGCCTCCTGTGCGTAATATATAAAAGAGGAATTTATCGCGTACAAAGTGGCATTGAACAGTCCGATTTTGTTTTTTACCTCATGTTTGTTTATCAGTTGGGCAAAGCAAGTTCCCACAAAGTAGGCACAAATTAGTCCTGCCATATCAAAAAATACCGACATAAACCTAACCGCAAAATCAGAATTCCCAAATATAATCATCCAAGATTTGTAAGCCAAAAAATACAGCGGGAATAACAAAAACCTGTGCAGGTCTTCCGTCATCATCCCCGCAGGAAAACTTTTCGATGCGATTGAGTAAATGGTCATTTCGTCGTACCACAGCCCGCCGGCTTTGTCCAAATTTGTCAACCGAATAACAAGTGCCGAGATTAAGACAAGGGCCAATATGAAATATTGCAAGTAATATTTTTTCATAAATTTTATTTTAACATAAAATTACCGCTGGCATGTTCTTTACAAATGCGGTTTTTTCGAGTAGAATAATTCTAATCAAGAGCTTATTTGCATTAGTGTATCAGAATAGAAACGGTGTCCAATGGGAAAAGAATTAAAATACAAAAGAATTTTGTTAAAAGTCAGCGGCGAAGCACTTTTGGGTGACCAAGAGTTTGGGATTGACCAAAAACCGATTGAGATGATTGCAAACGAAGTAAAACTCGCCCACGACGAAGGTGCCGAAATTGCAATAGTCGTAGGTGGGGGCAATATTTTTAGAGGAATGAGAAACAGCGCAAAGCTCGGTATGGACCAAGCTTCAGGCGATTACGTTGGAATGCTTGCAACTGTTATGAACGCAATCGCACTCCAGAGTGCATTAAGAAAAATAGGAGTATCTTGCAGGGTTCAATCAGCAATAACTATGAACCAAATTGCAGAGCCTTACATTCGTTTCAAGGCAATCAGACACCTTGAAAAAGGCCGTGTGGTAATATTCGCGGCTGGGACAGGAAATCCGTTTTTCACTACAGACACGGCGGCAGCTTTAAGAGCTTCTGAAATCAACGCGGAAGCGATGCTTATGGCCAAAAACGGCGTTGACGGAATTTATACGGCGGATCCAAAAACTGACCCGAGTGCAAAAAAATTAGAACATATTGAATACGACGATATAATTAAAAACGGTTTACAGGTTATGGATACGGCATCCTGCGCTTTGTGCAAGCAAAATAACATCCCTATTATAGTATTTGATTTTCAGGCAAAGGGAAGTATCCACGCGATTTTACATTCAGAAAAAATCGGGACTTATGTAGGAACACACAAAGAAATTAACTAGGAGGATATAATGTCAGAAGGTTTAGAAGAATTATTTTTATTCGGCGAAGAGAAAATGGAAAAAGCCATAAACCAATTGAAGCGAGAGTTTGGGTCAATACGCTCAGGACGTGCTAACCCGATGATTTTGGACAAGGTCTTTGTTGACTACTACGGAGCCATGACTCCTTTGCGCCAAATGTCACAAGTTTCCGTTCAAGACGGAACAACGCTTGTTATTACACCTTTTGACAAAAGTATCTTCAAGGATATCGAACGAGCTATAATAAAAGCGGAAATCCCTGTTTCTCCAAACAGCGACGGTATCGTAATTAGGCTCAATTTCCCTCCTTTGACTGCAGATAGAAGAAAAGAAATAACAAAAGACGTGCGAAAATATGGAGAGGACGCAAAAGTTGCGCTTAGAAATATCCGACGCGATATGGTTGACGATTTGAAAAAAGTTGAAAAAACAGAAAATCTTCCAGAAGATATGGTTAAGGACAAACAGGAAGAAATTCAAAAACTTACTGATAAATACGTAAGAATTGTCGAAAGTTCAGTCGACGAGAAAGAAGCTGAGGTCTTGACAGTTTAATGGAGTTGAACTTAAACAAAAATGCAACAAGGTTGTTAACTGGCGCGATATTTGGGTTCAGTGCTCTTGCTTGCCTTTTGAACGGTGGCATAGCTCTTTTGTCGCTTATCTTTTTGTTTATGTGTTTGGGGTCCCGAGAATACGTTGAAATCTTAAAAAATAAAGGATTTTTCCCTAGCTTTAAAATTGTTATTGTCGCAAACATAATACTGGCACTTTTGTCATACTTCAATAGGTTTGATTTAGTCACCGTAGCCCTTACTTGGGCTTCTATCAGTGCATTTATATGGGTTTTGTTCAAAGGCAGACAGCCTTATATAGTCAACGTTGCCACAACTATCTTGGGAGTTGTTTACTGTGGTTGGTTTCCCCTTCATTTATTGTTTTTGAGAGGATTGAACGCTGAAAACTATCAGGGATTTTTAAAACTAAACCTCCAAAATGACGGATTGGGATATGTAATGTTGCTTTTTGTTGTAGTGGTATTGACCGATACCGGCGGTTATTATTTCGGCAAAAAATTTGGAAAGACTCTTTTGTCCCCTACGGTCAGTCCTAAAAAAACAATCGAGGGCGCTATCGGCGGAACGGTTTGTGCGCTTGTTGGTGCTCTTATAGTTGGGTATTTTATTAAACTTCCTTGGTATCATTCTTTGATAGCGGGGCTTTTGATTACATCCTTCGCTCAAATAGGCGACCTTTGCGAGTCTTTAATAAAACGAGATGCTGGCGTTAAGGATTCAGGTACCTTGCTTCCAGGCCACGGCGGACTTCTTGACAGAACAGACAGCTATATTTTATCTGTTCCCGTCTTGTTCTATTATTTAAAATATTTTGTGGTGTCAGACCAGCTCTGGTTCGATTTTATTAATTTTGTAAAGATATTCATACACTCACTCCAAGGATTTTTGCATGCCTTTGGATTGTAAAAAAATAAAGTTACTTGAAGAAATTTTTCAAATCAAAACAACCGACCCGATGCTTTTTGAAAGAGCTTTAACCCACAGTTCTTTCACCAAAGAGAACGAAATAACTCCTCTTAAGAATTATGAACGGCTTGAATTTTTGGGCGATGCTGTTTTGAAGTTGTGCGTTTCTGATATTTTGTACAAAAAGTACCCGAACTATATGGAAGGCGAGTTGACGAAAATCCGTTCCATAATAGTTTCAGACGCTACGCTTGCTAAAATAACAACAAAGATAGGACTATCTTCTTTGATAGTTTTGGGGAAACAGGCAGAGAAAATGGGTGACCGTGACCGTACTTCAATTCTAGCCTGTGTTTTTGAATCAATTTTGGGCGCGTATTTTATTGAAGGCAAATTTTCAGAAATTTCCAATTTTTTGAAAGTTATTTTAGATGCTTTTATTGTCGAAGTGGACGAGAATTTTGAAAAATTCAACGCCAAGGCCATTTTGCAGGAGTACACTCAGTCAAAAACCAAGATTACACCTGAGTACAGGATAGCGGACGAATCTGGGCCATCGCATAACAAAACTTTTCTGGTTGAGGTGTCCTATTCTGGCGATGTCTTGGCCGTTGCCGAGGGAAAAACTAAAAAAGAAGCGGAGCAAAAATGTGCACATTTAGCGTGTATAAAATTAGGAGTAATAAAACAGTAATCTTGATTGGCGTTCAATGCTTGAGCCAATTTGGCAGGTAGGTTGGGTTTTCCAACCCAACAACATAAAATATATTATGCTTTGAATGCATTTCAAGTTAATAGTAAATAGAAAGCGAAAAACATATGAATATAATTGTTTCACCATCGATTTTATCAGCAGATTTTGTCAATTTGGAACGAGATATCAAGCGAGTTGAGCAGGCCGGTGCCGATTGGCTTCATATAGACGTTATGGACGGTCATTTTGTCCCGAATATAACTATCGGGGTGCCGGTTGTGGCATCGATTAAAAAGGTGGCTTCAATCCCGCTGGATGTTCATCTTATGATAGAGAACCCTCAAAAATTTATCGAGGCGTTCAAAAACGCGGGCGCCGATATCATAACTTTCCACTACGAGGCTTGTCCTAATAAGGTTTTAGAGACTGTCGGTTTGATTAAATCTTTCGGCTTAAAAGCGGGGCTTTCGATAAAGCCTAACACCAAGCCTGAGGAAATTTTTGAATTTTTACCTCACCTTGATTTGGTTCTAATCATGACGGTCGAACCCGGGTTTGGCGGACAGGAATTTATGCACGATTGTGCGAAAAAAATCATCACGATAAAACAAGTGGCATCAGAGGGTTTAATTATCCAAGTTGACGGCGGGATAAATAACGTAACGGGAAAGATATGCACTTCTCTGGGTGCTAATTCTCTCGTTGCAGGCAACTACATCTACGGCCACAGCGATATAAACCAAGCAGTCAAATCGTTGAAATAATCATTGTTAATTAATGTTAAACCCGAGCTAAACTTTAGCAGTTTTTATTTTCACTGCACTTTAAAAGAACATGAAAATATTTTTAACCCCTGTTAATTTTGAAAATAAACCCCAAAAAAGTCGCAAAACGGCGGCTCAAATGCCTTATAAAAGTGTTGAAACAAATTTGAATTTAATTCCGCATTACAGGTCAATTACCTTTAAAGGCAAGGATACATCCTTTGATGATGCAAACAAATATTTAGAGACGCAGACACAAATTTTGCATGATTCAAAAGCTAAACTGTATTTGTCAGATTTTGATATGGATAAACTTGACGGCCTCCAAGAAGGGATAAAAGTTTTTGACAAAATGACAATGCGTGAAATTAAGTTTGTGGCCACTACCTTGTTGGAAATGCCTTTAATTCGAGGTTGTCATAACCAATGTTCGCATTGTTATGCTGATGCAAAACCCCCTATAAAGGAAGATGCAGGCCACATAAGAAATATGAGTTGGAATGATTTTGAGACCCTAACTGATGGGTTTAAAGAATTAAACGACCGTTTGGGATTCAAAATCGAGAATAATGACGGTTATAATACAATGTTTCACGATGCAGATTGCATTGATATAGCCTTAAAAGACAATAATGGTATAGAGCATGATTTCATTGACCTTAGCGACAGGATGTATGATTCAACTGGTGTAAAGCAACTTTTTGATACCGCCGGTTGGAGTCCAAAAAATCAAGTCGCGCAAGCACGTGCTGAAAAATATGCACAATATTACAGCGAATCTAAAAATATCAGAAAGTTTGAGCAATTTAATATTTCTGCAAATCCTTTCCATGTAATGAATACAAGATATGTTCAATATTTGAAAGAAAATAATCTTGAAAAAGCGGAAAAATTCAGAGAATTATACACGGATAGAATGGCCAATGTGCTGTTTACATTCACTCCTCTTGTAAAATACGATAAATTTCAATTTATTGCCCGAGCAATTAAAAATGACAGCAAGAATGTGGACGGGTTCACGGAAAAAGATTTAAGAAAATTGTACAAAGAAATTTTCAAGAAACTTAGAGCTAGGTATGAACATGATTTGCATGGAGAGAAGAAATTTATAAAGAATGATAAACAGCTCAAATCAGCGTTGGAGGCCTACAAACACAAATTGGATAATGTCGGTACAAAGATGAGTGTATCTGAGCGTTTGGCTAAAATACTTAATCAGAATGATCCTCTGGCGGAGACTACAAACAAAGAGATAAGCAATACAAAAAAACTCAAAAATGGTATAGAAAATAAATACGATTTAGCTCGATATTGTGGTGTTCTTGACGTAAATGGAAAATATTATTTAACTGATTTTTACAGTACAATTCCAACAGAAATTCAATTGAATTTTGAAAATAAAAACAAGCAAACGGCTGACATTTCTCCTTATTTGCAGGATTTCACAATCTCAAGAAAAACTATTAATTCTCTTTAACGCTTTTTCAAGCCTTTTGAGTTTTTTTAAATCTGTCCCCACCCCGGTTAAAAGCATAACCGATTTTTCGTTGCAGATTTCATCCTCGATTCTGTATTTTTCAAACAAAATTTCAGACAGTTCATGTCCGCCGAGATTTGGTACTTTTACAAGAATTTTTGTTGGGTCGCCTCCATAAAATTCACAATTAGGAAGATTATTTTTCATCTTTTCAATATTTTCGATTAATTCGAGAATATGTTTTCTACCTTTTTTACTGTTTAGAAAGGCTATGTTTTTTTCGATGCTGGCAAGCAGCGGATAAGACGGGCTTGTGGTCGAAATAATGTTTAAAGCACCTTCCACATCAATTTCTTCAGTCTTATGTTGTTGGGCTGGTAAGCCCAACCTACTTTTCAAATCAATGTTACAATGCAACAGAGCCGTAGGATTTAGCCCTCCTGCAGTTTTGTGCAGTGACTGGATAACAAAATCGGCACCCAGATAAATCGCAGAGGTCGGCAACATTTCGCAAGGTGGACATAAGGGATACAACGCCCCGTGAGCTTCGTCCACAATTAAATACGCCCCGTGTTTTTTGCAAATCTCGCTTATGGCCACTATATCCGAAACCACCCCTTCGTAAGTCGGAGAAGTAACTATAACCACCTTTATTTTGTTTGTTTTCAGTTTGTCTTCAATTGTTTTGGCCTCAACACTTTTAAAAATCCCCCATTCCTCATCTTTTTCAACATCGAAAAAAACAGGATTGGCGCCGGCCAGTCTAACTGCGTTTTTATGACAAGGGTGACAATTTTTCCAGATTAAAACTTTTTCTTTTTCCTTAACGCAAGCCAAAACTGCCGCAATTATCCCGCTAGTCGACCCGTTAGTTAGAAAATGAGTAGATTTTGTCTTGTAAATCTCACCCGCTTTTTTTTGCGCAACTTTCAAAGCCTCGCCTGGATTGTGCGAATCTGTTTCTGAAATATCATACTTATAAAACTGTCTGAATTTCGGAAAGATATAAAAAGCTTGAGAGTGCGATGGGGTTGTAAATAACTCCACCCTTGCGTTTTTCTTTAAAGTACTAATTAGTCCCATGCTGCGTTTCCGTTGATAATTCAAAAACTCTAATTTCCTCCAAAGAATCGCCAATGATAGCCTTGAAGGCTTGAACTATTTTAGGATCAAATTGGTATCCTGACTGCTCTTCAATTCTGCCCATAGCTTCTTTATGAGACAAACCTGCTCTGTATGTGCGGTCTGAAGTCATGCTGTCGTATGAGTCTGCAATCGCTATTATTCTTGAATTTAAAGGAATCTCGTCACCCTTTAACCCGCAAAGGTAGCCACTTCCATCAAATTTTTCGTGGTGGAATCTTATTATTTCAACTATCTCTTTAAGCTGTTTTATGTCTTCTAGAATTTTAACCCCGTGGTTAACATGCCTTTTAATGCTTTCAAATTCTTCCTCGGTAAGAGCTTCCGCCTTGTTCAAAATATCTTCTGAAACTCCTATCATTCCTATGTCGTGGAGTAATCCGGCCAATTCAAGCTTGCCGATTTCTTCTACTGGAAGATCCAACTGTTTCGCCATATTTAACGCAAAAAAGGTGACTCGTTTGCTTCTGCCGAGAGTGAAAGAATCTTTCGCATCAAGTGCTTCGATAATTGCACTAATTGTTCCGGCAAAAAGTTCTTTCAGGTCGTTTATCAGTTTGTCATTTCCCTTTTTTAGTTGGAAAAATTCGATTGCCATTCTTACTGTCAGCAAAAGTTCGGTAGGCTCCCATGGCTTTCTAATATATCTGTAAATTTTCGCGTAGTTAATTGCATCAATCAAAACCCTAGAATCAGAGTATGCAGTAACAAGCAATCTTATTGAGTTTGGGCATATTTCATAAGACTTTTTAAGAAACTCAACCCCGTCGAGTGTTGGCATTTTGTGATCAGAAATAATTATATCAACAGGATTTTCTTTTAATATTGCAAGTGCGTCAGCTGTGGAAGTCGTTTTTATAATGTCGAATTCGAGCCTGAGAGTTCTGTATGACAGTGACAAATTATCTTCTTCATCGTCTACCAATAAGATTTTGTATTTATTTTTTTCCATTTTCACCTTCTTTACATGTTTTCAAATCTTGACCTCCGCTGCTATAACACGACTTAAACCTTTGCCATATTCATTTTAATCGGCAATTGAATTTTAAAAACAGTTCCTTTACCCAGTTGGCTATCTAAAGTTATCGACCCATTGTGGTTTTGGATAACCTTGTAGCTGATTGACATGCCCATTCCAGAACCTTCGCCCACCGCTTTTGTTGTGTAAAAAGGCTCAAATACTTTTTCCAGCTGTTCACTGTTCATTCCAGTGCCAGTATCTTCAAATTCTATTATAACATTATCTTCGCTTTTTTTGAGCCTTATGTAAATTTTCCCTGCTTCCTTGATGGAATAACAAGCATTATCCAAAATATTCATAAATACTTGATTCAGTTGGCCACCAAAGCCTTCTATGAAAGGAAAGTTTTGGTCGTATTCTTTAATAATTTCAATTCTGTTTTTGATTTTGTTGTTCAAAATGTTTAGGGTCGTGTCGATTTCATTTTCTAAATTTATGTTGTTCACGACCCGTTCGTCTAACCTTGAAAAATTCTTTAAGTCAAGAATGATATTTTTAGTTCTTTCGGTTCCGTCCTGGCAGCTTTTTATTAGCATTGGCAAATCTTCTTTTATAAAATCAAGTTCGATTTTCTCTTTTAACTTTTTAAGTTCAAGTTTTTTATCATCACTCAATTCCTCTTCAATAGATTCGTAAAGTTCTATAAGGTTTATCAGTGAAGCCGTATAATTTTTTAAGTGGAGCATGTTTCCGTGGATAAAGTTTATCGGGTTGTTTATTTCATGAGTAATCCCAGCCACTAATTGTCCCAAAGATCTCATTTTTTCGCTATGAACCATCATCGTTTGGGCATTTTTAAGTTCATCGTTTGCCGTTTTTAGCTCTTTTGTCCGTTCTATTACTTTTTGTTCCAAATCCGCGTACAGAGACTGAAGATTTCCTGCCATCTGGTTGTAGGTGGTAATTAGTTCGTTAATTTCTTGGTAATTTGTTGCCTCCAGCCTGTTTGATAGATTTCCCTTTGCCAGCTCCTTAGTTCCGTCAATCATATTTTGAATCGGGTTAATAATCATTTTTGCCATATAGTAAGAACCAATCAAACCGAAAGTCAAAAAGGCTATAACAAGCCTGTTTAAGCTATCCTTAAATATTAATAGTTGACCTAGGGGAACTATATTGCTGAACATTTCCTTTATAAAAAACAGTGCGTAAGCCGCAACCCCCAGGGTAGCAATGGTTACAAGGAAACTGGTTGTCAGGCCAATAACTGTACTAAACTTCATCTGTTTTTTCAAATTAAAGCCCATTCTATATACCTTCTGCAATTGCTTTTTCGGAAGTTGTATCTTCAGTTTGAGTGTTTTTCATTAGCTCGTTAACGAAAAGATTTCCGTAGTCGACTTTTGAACGTTTTCTTGGCTGATCCAAAATCATCCCCATAACGCGCCCCAGCATGCCCATTATTATGCATGAGGGAATAATTTTAAGCAAGGTATTTAAAACTGAGTAGTAATCCAACGACATGGTTCTTGTCAGGGATGCTGTTCCCATAATTAAAATCGCAAAACTCATAAAAAGAGCAGCAAGTCTATGCCTGTAAGGGAGCTTTTTTTTAGCCATTTTTTCAGCACCATCCTATAATCTTATTTATTAACGTTTTCTATATTCTTTTTCATACAAAACTGTACTAGCGTCATTTTATCAATGTTTGACATATTTTGAAATCGTCCCGATAAAGTATAAAATCCGTCATCTCTTTTTTCTATTCTAATTGGCTGGAATTTACACTTGACCTGCTGGTCGTTGGATAGTGGTATACAAATATCGTATAAAAGCTCTATATTGACGTTTTCGGCGGATTTGATTTTCATCCCACCGGCAGATAAATCGATTGTTGAAATAGAATAAGAAGATTCTTCGGACACAAGTTCGATTTGTTGAATAAATTTTATTCTGGTAAACTGTCTTCTCTGCAAAAACCTGTGTTTAATAGGGTTTGCTACAGTAATTATATTATCGTCTATTTTAACGACATCGGACTCAAAGTACAAAACTCCATGCTGGGTCTGCGAATAAAACTCTATCAAATTGTTTAGCAAAATCCCATTTGGGGAATGCTTTACTTCTATTAAAAACCCGTCGTCGTTTACTTCGGTAATTCTGCCTTTGTTCGCGTTTCTGAAATCCTGAGGAACAATGCTGATTATTTGCTCTTTTTTTACCAATTCATTCATGTTTAACAGCCTTTCTTTTTTATTTTTTTGATTTTTCGGAGTGAATAGTAAATGGTGAATTGAAGTTAAAAAATCTATTTTCTATTTACCTTTTACTATTCCACGTTCGCCATGCTTACTTTTATGGTCCCGATGGATTTTGCTTTTGTGTTTGAACTTATTTCATTATACGACATAACTGTGATTTGTGGATACGTTCTTTCGATGAGTCTTCTAAATGCAAGTCTAATGGGAGAAGAACACAGGATAACCGGCTGATTGCCTGCTGACGATATCGCTTTTTCCAGTTCGCTGTTCATATTGTCCAGAAGTCTTCTGGTGAAGTCCGGTTCAAGCGTCAAACTTTGGCCGTCCGGGCTTACGCCTTGGGCAATAATATTTTCGACATCCGGTGCTAGAGTTATCGCGAGAAGTTCACCGGTGTCTGCGAGGTTCTGCTTGCAGATGTTTCTTGCAAGCGCCTGCCTTGCCTGCTCGGTTAAAAAGTCGTAACTTTTACTGAGCTTTGATTGTAGGCTGATATTTTCTAAAATTGTCTTCAAATCTCTTACGGGCACTCTTTCTCTCAAAAGGTTTTGCATTACCTGTTGAACGTCCGCCGCAGACAACTCTTTCATCAAATCTGTAACGTAGTCTTCTGAGACTTCTTTTTTGAGGTTGTCAATAAGCTGCTGAACATCGGATCTCGATAGTATTTCAGACGCATTTTTCTTTATAACTTCCGTAAGGTGGGTAGAAATAACAGCAGAAGGGCTAACGACGGTATAGCCGTAAGTTTCTGCGTAGTCTTTATCTTTTTCCTCAATCCACAGTGCAGGTAGCCCAAAAGCAGGCTCGATTGCGTTGATACCGGTTAGATTAGGGTCGTTGTTTGCGCCACTTGAATTCATAGCCAAGCTTCGCTCCGGATAAACGTCCCCGGATTCTATTGCAATACCTTTTAGTTTTATTTGATAAGTATTTGGCGACAGCTGTAAGTTGTCTCTTACCCTTATAGATGGCAGAACTATCCCCAAATCAAGTGCGGTCTGGCGTCTGATTTGCCCGATTCTTTCCAATAGGTCTCCGCCTTGCTCTACGTTCAATAATGGCACTAGCCTGTATCCTACTTCTATTTCGATTGTTTCTACTGCCAAAAGTTCCAACACGCTTTCTCTGGTTGCTTTTTTTCTTCTCTTGCCACTTTTTTCGAGTTTTTTGGCCTCTTCTTTTACTTTTAATTCTGCTTCTGTTACTTTTTTTCGTTCTTGAATTCTGTAGTAAGCCAGTACTCCGATAAGCATACCCATAGTTAGGAACGGTATGGTTGGCATTCCTGGTATCATACCCAAGAAAACCAAAAGACCCGCAACAACGCCCAAGACCCTTGGGTCTGAAAACATCTCTTTGTCAATATCTTCACTCAGGGAGTTGTCTTGGCCTGAGGCACGGGAGACAATCAAACCTGTTGCCGTTGATATCAAAAGTGCAGGTATCTGAGAAACTAGTCCGTCTCCGACAGTTAATATTGTGTAAGTTGAAAGGGAGGTCATAAAGTTCATTTTTAACTGGACCATCCCGATGATTAATCCACCGATAATGTTTATAACGGTGATGATAATCCCAGCGGTCGCATCACCTTTTACGAACTTCGAGGCACCATCCATAGTTCCGTAGAAGTTTGTTTCTCGCTCAATTTTTCTTCTTCGTTCTTTTGCTTCTTTTTCATCAATCAACCCCGAGTTCAAATCAGCATCGATACTCATTTGTTTACCCGGCATACTGTCTAACGTAAATCTTGCGGAAACTTCGGCAACACGTGTTGCACCGCCAGTAATTACCATAAAGTTGATAATTACAAGGATTACGAAAATTACCGCACCTACAACGTAATTCCCTCCGACTATAAATTCACCGAAGGCCTGAATGACACTCCCAGCCTCGCCATTAAGCAGAATTAATCTTGTGGCACTTACGTTCAGCCCTAGTCTAAACAGGGTTGCAATAAGCAAAATTGTCGGAAAGGTCGAGTAGTCCAAAGGTTCTTTGGTATAAAGGCAGACGAGCAAAATTATTACCGCAAGTGAAATATTTATGGTGAGCAAAAAGTCCAAAATTCCCGGAGGAACCGGCAAAACCATCATTGCAACAATGGTGACCAACCCTATCGCTAGGAGTATGTCATTGTTCTTCAATAAAATTGATAATTTGCCCAAGTCCATTTTATTATTACAGCCTTCTTTTTTTATAATCGCTTACAAGATAATTTTAGTTCTACTTTATATTTTGTTTTGGTGCTTAGTTAAATTTATGCACTCGCTGTTTTTCGCTACCGAACATCTATTTTACTGTTTTTACTCCGCTCGCACCTGTTTTGCTTGGTGACTTTTTGGGTGGAAAGGTTTTTCTGCGAGGGCCTTTGTTTACAGTTCACACGTCACTTCTTATCCTTGTTATATACATACGCCAAAACCTCCGCAACAGCGACAAACATGTCTGCTGGTATTATACCATCAACGGGCACTAATTTGTACAGTGCTCGTGCAAGTGGACGATTTTCTATTATCGGGATTTTGTTGTTTTCTGCTACTTCCCGTATCTTGAAAGCAACAAAATCAACCCCTTTTGCCACAACCATAGGTGCTGGAGCCGCAGATTTGTCATACTTTATTGCAACCGCATAATGTGTAGGGTTTGTTACAACGACGTCGGCTGTCGGGATGGCCGACATCATTCTTTGCCTTGCCATTCTCATCTGAATTGCACGGATTTTCGCCTTTGTTTCAGGATTTCCTTCGGCATCCTTCATTTCGTCTTTTATATCTTGTTTACTCATCTTGATTGATTTTTCAAACTCGTAAACCTGATAGGACTTGTCCAAAATCCCTATTATTATCATCGCGATGCACATATTAATCATCATTTGGGTTAAAATCGAGCCAATAACAGCAAAGGAGCTGTAAAGATCTAAACCCACAAGTCCGAACAATTCGGCTTGTCTTCCACTCAACACAGAAAACCCAGTTGAACCTACCACCAAAAGTTTTATGAATGATTTTACAAGTTCAACCAAAGTTCTCGGTTCTACCGGATTGAATAATTTTTTTGTGGCATTTAGTATTTTGTTCGGAGACAAATTTTCCAAATCGAATTTTATTTTCTCAATTGCAAATACGTGTCCGACCTGTGAGCGGATGATAAAAATCCCCAACGCCATTAAAGTGATCATAAAAGGAAGGAGAATTTGTCCCAGAGACTTAACGAAGGGTAAAATGATTAATAAAATGTCGTCAGAGCTTATATCGCTTGGCCCAAGGTGGGAAAAAGTTTCAAACATCAGCAATTGAAGGTTTTCAAGCATCTTTACACCAAGCATCCCCAGAAGTGCAATCCCGGCCGTCACCATCAGTGCAGAATTCAAATCCTGACTTTTGGGGATGTTCCCTTGATCTCTTTCCTTCTGCCGCCGTTTCTCGGTTGCCGGTTCGTTTTTTTCTGCTCCAGTGTTACCCATTTAGTACCTTATCTTAAGTGTTATCTGTTATCAAATTTTTCTGAGTGAATAGTGAATTGTAAATAGAAGTTAAAAATATATTTCCTATTTCCTTTCTTGCTTAAACTACTTTATTATAACCACTGCTATTTAAAATAGTGCCGCAACCCCTTTTAAAGTTTGTTCGATTAATACCGTCGTGTTTTCGTACATGGGTTGCATAAACAAAAATCCAAGCAGTATGCCAAGATAAATTTTCAACGGCATCGCCACCATAAAAATGTTCATTTGTGGCATCATTTTTGAGATAAAACCCAACAGCACTTCTGTAATTAAGAGAACGGCAAATATAGGTAAGGCTATTCCAAGTGCAATGGGAAACATTTGTCCCGTCATATAAATCAATTCTTTTACGAGTGTCCCGTTGATAATAAAGTCATAACCGGGCGGAATCGCCTGAAAGCTCTTGTAAACCGCTGAAAAAAGCCATTGATGCGCATGAAGCGACAGAAAAATCATCGCTGCCATCAGGGTGTAGGCTTGAGATAGAATTGGCGTGTTATTTCCAGAAACAGGGTTTAAAGCCTGTGCCGCGGTGAGTCCCATCTGCATCGAAATCAGCTCTGCAGCCATCTCTACTGCAACGAAAATCAAATTTGAAACAAACCCTATTATGTACCCAATCATAAATTCTTTCAAAAGAATAACAGTTAATTCTGGCATACTTGTTGGGGCGACAAACCCGCTTTTTGCCATCACAACAGGAAAAATTATAAATGTAACTGTCGCGACTAGCCAAACCTTGACTTGGTTGGGAATCGGGTAGGTCGAAAAAAGCGGTGCAGATGCCATCAGCCCGCCGAGTCTTGTAAACACGACAATAAACAAGATTAAATTTTTTGGTGATAGTAATACTAGTAGTTCAGTTGGCATGTTTGTCCTTTAAAATATGGTTGGCAGATTAAGAAATTAATTTTGGAATACTGTCGAAAAGCTCGTGAACGTCAGTTATGAAAACACTCAGCATCCATGGCAGTGTAATAATTAAAACGACTATCCCGGCCACAATTTTTGGCACAAAAGTCAGGGTCGCTTCTTGGATTTGAGTAATGGTCTGAAAAACACTTACTATCAAGCCGACCACCATGCTCACAATTAATACGGGTGCCGAAAGCTCCAGTATTAATACAAATACCTTTTGTAACATTGCTATAACTACTTCTTGTTCCATCTTTTGCCTCAACACGGGATTGTTTTACCCGCGCCTTTACTTTTATTGTTGTAATTACTACTTATTTATCCTTGTACCGGCTTACAAGCTTTAAGCACTCGCCGGTTCGGAGGACTGGGCTGGTTGGAGGTTCGGTTTTTTCTAAACCTCTGGGCTTCTAAGCCTCTTTCCTTCCAACTAAGTGACAAACCCTTCCACCAGCGATTTGACTATCAGATACCATCCGTCAACCATTACAAACAAAATCAGCTTAAACGGCAGCGCAATCATAGTCGGTGGCAGGAACATCATCCCCATCGACACCAGTATACTTGATACGACGATGTCAATTACCAGAAACGGCAGGAAGATTACGAACCCGATTTTAAATGCAACGGTCAATTCGCTAAGAATGAATGACGGTAATAAAACGTATGTCGGGACATCTTTTTTTGTTTTAGGCTTGTCTATTTTAGCCATTTTTACAAAAAGTGCAAGCTCTTTTTCATCTGTCTGTTTAAACATAAAATCTCTGGACGGAATAAGTGCTCTGTCGAGTGCGACTTGCTGGGTGATTTGGTTTTTCATATAAGGCTGAATGGCCGTTTCGTTTATTTTGTTGATGGTGGGAGCCATAACAAAGAAGGTCAAAATGAGCGCAAGCCCAGATAAAACTTGTGTTGGTGGCAGAGAACCTACCCCGATAGCTTGTCTGGTCAGGGCAAGCACGATTATTATTCTTATAAAAGAAGTTGTCATAATAAAAATACTAGGCGCAAGAGTCAAAATGGTAAGCCAGATAAGGATTTGAACTCCATTTGTAAAATCCTGAGGAGTGTTGGCAGTTTTCATTCCCACATTAATATTCGGGAAAGACATTGCACAGTGCGCGACAGGTATAAAAATCAGCATCGCCAGCAAGGCCAAGCCGACTGTCAAAACCAGTTTTTTAAACCACTCCGTTTTCATTAGGTTTGTTATATTCATTTTTCCTCCCAGAAAAGTCTATTTTGGGCAGTATTCATCCCACTTTATCATTATACCAGCAAACCCAATATAAGACCAATTCTTAACTTAACTTAAGGAAGTGTGAGTGAGGGGTGAAGGGTGAAAAAGTTAAAAGTAGGTTGGGTTTGCTAACCCAACAATATAAGGCGCGTAGGGTGGGGTCCCTACCCCACCGTCATAAGACTAAAAAGTAGGTCGGGTTTTCCAATCCGACAGCATAAATTAATAGGGTCGTCGTGCGTCCTCACCCAAGCAACATAAGGCAACAAAGTAGGTCGGGCATACTTGCCAGACAACAATAATGTTATAAACTCAACAAATCCGAAATCTTTTCAATCTGCCCAAAATTTATATCGGCCGTCAAAGACACCCTCAATCTTGCCTGACCTTTTGCGACGGTCGGATGCCTAATCGGCATCAGATAAAACCCGTTTTCGAGCGCGATTTCGCTCATCTTTACCGCAAGCTCATTTTCGCCAAAAATAATCGGGATTATATAGGAACTTCCCTTCGTTTGAAACCCTTTGTTGACAAGCAAATTTCTGAATTTATCCGCGGTTTTAAACAGGTGTTTTCTTTTATCATTGAGGGTGGGGAAAATGTTTTCAATCACGTGTTTTGAAAAAGCGACGTTGATTTCGGGCAACGCGGTCGAGAAAATCAAGGTTCGAGCTTTGTTTTTCAGATAGTCAATCAGGATTTCATCTGCCACGCAAAAGGCACCCATCGAGCCCACGCTTTTGCCGAAGGTTGCCACAATCACATCAATCTTTTCAACCAAATTCTGTTTTTCCGATACGCCTAACCCAATTTCTCCGTAAACCCCAAAGGCGTGTGCTTCGTCCACAATCAAAATGGCGTTGAATTCTTCTTTGAGCTCAACCAATTTTTTCAAATCAGCAACGTCCCCGTCCATCGAAAAAAGGCTTTCGGTGATGATGAAAATGTTTTTGAAGTTTTTAGTTTTGTTTTTTTCAAGAAGTTCTCTCAAACGGTCATAATCCAAATGTTTGTACCTGTGAAAATCCGCACCGGAGAGCTTTATTCCGTCGATTATGCTGGCATGATTTAATTTATCAGAGAACACCACATCTCCCTTGCCCGCTAACGCTGAGATTATCCCGACGTTTGCGTGGTAGCCGCTGTTGAAAATCAAGGCGGGCTTTTTGTACAAAGATGCCAAAAGGTTTTCCAGTTCTTGGTAAGCGCTGTCGTTTCCGCACAGAAGTCTAGAAGAAGTCGAGCCCAGAGAATAATTTGCTTCTTTTGCAATTCCCAAAAAGTCCTGCCTGATTTTTTCGTCGCCGGCTACCGCGAGGTAGTCGTTTGAATTCAGGTTAAGGTATTTTTTGCCGTCCAAAAATAAAAACTGGCCGTGTTTTTCAACGGGTTTTAGCGTTCTGAAGCAACAGTCCCGTTTTAATTTGTCGATTTCGTTTTTAAATTTATCGTACATCTAAACTTCTTTTTTGTTGAACCAAACTTTGTTGAATTTCATGCTGACTTCGTGTTTTCTGCAGTATTCTATCAAGTCTCTTTTTAATTCTGGAGCCATTAGATACATGGTCAAACAGGTCGGCACAGCCATTCCGAGCATCATCGCGTCGGTGAGGTCGATAATGGTTTTGATGTTCATAACTGAACCGATTACCGTGAAAGAGAGGAAAAACAGTTGGTAAAACAGGGTGCGTTTTTTGCCTTCGCCCACTATGTAGTTCCAGGCTTTTTGTCCGTAGTATGACCAAGAAATAAGGGTGGTCAAAGCAAAAAGGATTACGATAACCGATAATACGTATTTAAACCAAGGGAAAATAGATTCAAACGCTGAAGAAGTCAGTTCGATTCCGGAAACCCCGCTTGAGTAGTTTTGATAAACACCGGATGAAATAATAATTCCGGCTGAAAGAAGACAGACTAGCCCTGTTAAGAACGGCTCTAAAAGGGCGATAAACCCTTGGGAAATAGGTTCGTCTGTTTGGGCTGTGGCGTAAGCGATAGGTGCAGAACCTGTTCCGGCCTCATTTGTCTGAACCGAACGGCGCATCCCGATAATCATTATCCCGATAATTCCGCCGGCCACCGATTGTGGCATGAACGCTTCTTTAATTGAGATGTAGAAAGCGTGAGGAAGGTTGTGCCAGTTGGCGATTAGGATTATTAATCCTGCGAACAGATATAAATAGACCATTAAGGGAACGGCTTTCATCGCGACTTTTGTGATGACTTTGATTCCGCCGATTATTATCATACCCATTAAGATGGCGCATATTAGGCCAATGAGCCAGTTGTAGCCGTGGAGGATTCCGTTTTCTCCGCCGGCTATGTTTATAATTTGTCTTGTTGTTTGGTTGATTTGGACCATGTTTCCGCCAGTGATTGCGCCACCTATGCATAGGAAAGCGAAGATTACTGCTAGGGGTTGGCCTAACCAGCGCAATTTTCTGCGAGTCAGTCCGTGGGCGATAAAGTGCATCGGTCCGCCGGCGATTGAACCGTCGGGAAGGAATTTTCTGTATTTTAAAGATAGGGAAACTTCTGAGAATTTCAGTGCCATCCCGAGGATTGCGCCGAACATAATCCAGAACGCTGCTCCAGGTCCGCCGATTGAAATTGATATTGCCACGCCAGCGATGCAGCCGAGTCCGACTGTTCCGGATAGTGCGGTCATTAGGGCACCCAACGGTGAAATTTCTCCCTCCGCTTGGCCTTCTGCGGCTTTTTTAGGGTTTTTCAATAAATCAAAAGAGTGCTTGAGTCCCCAGACGGCAATTCCTCTGAAATACAGGGTAAAAAATATCCCCGCGATGAGTATCCACAAGATTATTATAGGCACTTGGGCTCCGAACAAGTTTACCGGAAAAAACATCACCGAGGACACTTTGTTGGAGATCGGTGCGACGTATTTTTCTATTTCGGCGTCTATGTTGAAGGCGTATGCTTGCTGTTGTAGTGCGCAAACAAATGCAATCAGGGTTAAAAACAATTTTTTCATCTAAATCTTCCTCTAAAATTTTACTTATATTCAACGTCATTGCGAGACTTTGGACTTCGGTTCTGGTAAAATAGTCCACCGAAGCAATCTCCTGCAAGTCTTGAACTAATTTCTATCCTAGCAAAAACAAAGAGGAAAGGGAATTATTTATAAAAGTGTGCCAAAAGTTTTTTTGGTTCTTTTTTTACAAAAAAAGAATATCGGGAAGCCTTACCCGCCTATTGGGGCGAAGGGTTTTGCAAAAAACCGTTTGCCCCAATAGGCGGAATCGATTAATTGAACCTTTTATATAGCTTTAATTGTTATTATTTTTGTGATGTATATGTAATAGTTAATAGAATTAGGAGTAAACAGCTGTGGAAAATTTTAAAATAAAAAATTTAATTACTTCAAATATTGAAGACAGTCGCGAATGCATTATTTATACAGGGGGATTCGGTGAAAATAGTTCTTTTGATATATTACAAGAAGGAAAAGGCTCCGTTAAATTAGAAACCGACTACTTAATTCATACGAATTTTGCAAATCATAAAACTATAATATTTTACGATAAAATCTCCTCAATCGTTTTTGCTTAATCTTGACTGGTTTTATAGTCAAATTGGAAGAATATATTTAAATAACAAGTGGGTTCCGCCATTTGAGTCGAACAATTTCTCCGAAATCCTTCAACTCAAACCGCGGTTAAGACGAGAGGCGGAAACCTTTTGCATTTCTCTATTTTCTTTTTTGGAAAAAAGAACCTAGTCACTATTGCAGATTTTATTTACTATTCGGACATTTTTTGCAAGCCGTGACGCCATTTTCTACGGCTCATTCTTCGCCTTGAAAAGAAGGCAAAAACTTTTCAGTCGGGTCTATTTTATATTTTTTAAATAATTTTTCGCACAAATCTCAGGGGTGTAATTTTTTACTGTCTCAAAGCTGTTCTCGACAATTTTGTCGAGGGTTTCAAAATCCTTTATTCTTAATAATGTTTCTTTAATTTCCTCAACCGTCGGGAGGGTCAAAAATCCGTTTTCGCCATCTTTTATAATCCCGTCAATTCCGTCGTTTTTCGTGCAAACCGTAACACACCCGTTCGCCATAGCCTCTAAATACACCATCCCAAAGGTTTCTGATACGCTTGGAAGGACAAAAATGTGGGAATTCTGCATTTGGTCAAAAACTTTTTCTTGCGGCAATTTCCCGAGGAATTTTACCTTGTTTTGTTCGCTTGGCAAAACCGACCTACGAGCCAGCTTTTTGAGGTTTTTTAATTCCCTACCGTCCCCTACAACCGTCAATTCAAACCCGTCTAGGCCGTTTACTGCTTCAATTAATTTGTCGACGTTTTTTCTTTTAATCAGGTTGGCGCAAGTCATTACTTTTATGGGTGAATGGTGAAGGGTGAGGAGTGAGGGGGAGGTGTTTTTCTGTACGTTTACCCCCGAAGATGCCACAAAAGTTTTCTCTGCCAAATCCGGATAGAGTTCGCTGAATTTTTTCTGCAACACATGCGAGCGACAGGCGATTTTTTTGGCCTTATTATAACCCTGTTTTAGTTGGGTTTTGAAATAAAATTGGTAGATAGGATTGGTCAAAACCTCGATGTCAGAGGTGTGAACCCCGCAAACCAGCGGAATATTATGTTTCTCAGCCAGTTTGTTCGCGAAAATTATCCCCGAAGGCATGTGGGCGACAATTAGGTCGTAATCATACTGAGTTGAACTCAAAATATTACGTCGCCCTGAACTTGTTTCAGGGTCGCAAGGGCGTTCTATTCTGCGATGCTGAAATAAATTCAGCACGACGTTTAGGTTGTGCTTTGATTGCAACTCGGTATCAATGACTTGAGCGGTCAGTTTTTTTTCGATATCAAACAAAAAAGGCGTAAAATATTTCAAGTTGAGTATTTTAATCCCTTCAAACTCGTAAAACCCACTTTTATAAAGAGCCTTGCCCCTTATAATGCTGTTGAAAACAAAATTCGGTTTGACAACATCCACGTCATGTCCTTGGTTAATCCACTCTAAGACAAAGTTATGTAAAGTTCTCACAGCGTTGCTTTCGCCACTTTTTATCGGGTATAAGTCGGATATGAATAAGATTTTCATATAGCAAGTATAACATATTTTCAGCAAACTATATGAATTTTCAAATAATTTGCTATAATAAGCTTAATGATGAGTGTTGGAAAAAAATTATCAATCGCCTTCCATTGGCACATGCACCAGCCGGTTTATCAATTGACAGCTGACGGTGACTATTTAATGCCTTGGGTTCGTTTGCATGGGGTAAAAGATTACCTCGATATGGTGCTGATTTCGGCTAAATTTAAAAAACTGAAACTGAATTTCAATTTGGTTCCGGTACTTTTGGATTCGCTCATTGATTACGGCGAAAAGGATTACCATGACATCCATTCAAGGTTGACGGTAACAGGGGTTTCTGAGCTTACTGACGAAGACAAAGAATTTATCTTAAACAATTTTTTTGATGCAAACTATTCCTCTATGATTTATCATCACAGTGCTTACAACACTCTGTATCAGAAGCGTTTTGCGACTGAAACTGTCGATGTAAAAGATTTTTCCGATCAGGAATACTCGGATATTATGGCTTGGTTTAATTTGGCTTGGATTGACCCTATTTACAAGAATATGTTCCCTGAATTAAAAAAAATAATCCAAAAAGGTATAAATTATACCATCCAAGATAGATACGACATAATTGAAATCCACAGAAAAATTATAAGGTTGATAATTCCGACATACAAGGAATATTTGGAAAAAGGCAAAATAGAGATTACCACTAGCCCCTATTATCACCCAATTTTACCTATTTTGTTGGATGCAAAATCCGCGCAAAAAAACCTTTTGGTACAGGACGGCTGCCTTGGGGATTTAAGCATGGCAGAAGACGCCAAACTCCAAACAAAATACGCGCTCGACAGGGTGGAACAGTTGTTTGGCAAACGCCCGACGGGTATTTGGCCGTCTGAGCACTGCATAAGCCCTCAAGAACTCGAGCTTTTTAAAGAACTGGGCATTAAGTGGACCATCTCCGACGAGGGGATTTTGGCAAAGTCAATTGACTTTGAATTCGTCAGGGATTTTAAAGGATACTTAGAAGACCCATATTTTCTTATGAAATCTTACGCATACAAGACCAAAAATTCTGAAATAAACCTGATTTTTAGAGATTCTGTTTTGCCGAATTTAATCAGCTTTGAATACGCTAACCACGACCCAAAAGTCGCGGCAGGTGACCTTTATGACAGAATAAAAGTCATCCAGAACAAATTACAATCCTCCCCGGATTCCAACCACCTTTTGACTATTGCAATGGACGGCGAAAATTGCTGGGAAAATTACCTCGAAGACGGTGCGGTGTTCTTAAACAAGCTTTATTCATACATCGAAAAGGACGAATCACTCGAGACTGTTTTAATAAGTGAATACTTGGAAAAAGAAAAAAAACACAGACCCTTAAAAAAAATCCACTCTGGTTCGTGGATAAACAAAAATTTCCAGCTTTGGGTAGGGGAGCCCGTAAAAAATCTGGCATGGACTTATTTGAAGCAGGTAAAAGAGGATTTGGTAGCCTTTATCAAAGACTTCCCTTTGCACGAAAACCTTTCATTGGCTTACCGAGAGCTGATGATTGTCCAAGGCAGCGACTGGTTCTGGTGGTACGGTGACCCTAACGATTCTGGACAGGATCACATTTTTGATTATCTTTTCAGGGAACATTTGAAAAACGTCTACAGGTATTTAGGGGTTGAGCCTCCGGCTTACCTCAGTTCACCGTTGATTTCAATTTTTAACAAACCTTCAAGGTATCCAAAAAGCAAGATTACCCCAAAAATTGACGGTATAGATGACCCAAGCGACAATGACTGGTGTAACGCGGGCAGTATAAGTATGCCTGACGGACCTGTTTTGCAAGAAAATAAGGTGTTTGACAAAATATGCTATGGGGCAGACGAAAATAACCTCTATTTGAGACTTTATTTGAATGATTTCTACGAGGAAAGCGCTTCGGACAGCATTCTTTTGCATCAAATGTACGTTTATATGAGAAATGCTGACAAAAAACAACTACTTTCGCCTATCAGGCTTGCAAATAAAACCGAAAATATTTTTCCAATTATGAAAGAAAAGTTCCATAACGAACTCAGGATTTCAGTAATAAACGACAAAAAAGAGGCACCTGCACACCTAGTAAAAGCTATGCAGGGTGGGCTTTGGGTTGTCCATAATTCCAAAATGCTCAAAGTTGCGTTCGGAAAAGTTGTGGATCTTGCAATTCCTTTTGATGATATTGATATAGCACCTGGAGAAAGCCTTGAATTTTTCTTCGCCAACGCAAACTTCGGAATAAAGGATTCTTTTATTCCCCAAGATGCCCTGCTGTCTCTTGAAAGACCAGCCTAGATGGTGTTGTCACCAGATTATTTAATAAAAAAAATACAGGCTGTGAATTTACAACCTGTATTCTAATCAATATAATGTATTTTCCTTGTATTTAATACATAGACCAAGTAGACCCGATTGGTCCGTAAAAATTCTCTTTGCCATTTTTACCAAACCAAGAACCGCAATAAAGAGTGCCCCCTCCGCAACTATATGACTTCATGGCCTTTTGAGGTCCGCCTGTTGGTGCTGCTGGTGGTTCTTGTGCTACTGGTGGTTTTGGAGCTACTGCTGGTTTTACAAAATTGTTTTTTGGTCCGATTGATACCATAATAATCTCCTTTTGTCCAATATCGGAAACAAGCGTTCAGATTTCGAATATTTGGCCGAGTGTTTGGAGCTCAGTAATAATAGCATTTCGTGGTATTATATCAGGGCACCTCTAAAAACACTGAATTGCAATCAATATACGTCGCCCTGGACTTGTTTCAGGGTCGCAATGTCGCTCGCCTATGCGATGC
>Ga0247839_1002230_pt1 | contig 29742 bp, 23 predicted proteins | sample LaCruzMarch2015__6_FD_192405 | JGI IMG/M metagenome (GOLD analysis project Ga0247839, IMG submission 192405) | Freshwater microbial communities from meromictic Lake La Cruz, Castile-La Mancha, Spain - LaCruzMarch2015_16m | ecosystem: Environmental > Aquatic > Freshwater > Lake | place: Spain... | reverse complement strand
ATAAATATATGTTACAATATGCAAATTAATGTATCTGCATTTGTCACAATAATAATAACGAATAAAAATTCCGAAATTATGCATTTTTCAACTTTTTGAAAAATGGACTTTTCGGATGGGACTCAATTTTAAAAATAAAAAACTATTTTATAAAAAAACATTACTTTTACACTTTAATACTAGTAAACACACACAAAGCAAACTCAATTTTATGGAGTTTATTGCACAATACCTTCAGTCTATCACTTCATTGAATAGTTATAGTTTGAACTTAGTTTTACAAACCAGTTATAAAAAAAAATAAAAGGAATTTAAGAATGCTGTTATACATTTCCCTTTCAGGTATTTTCTTATCATTGGTTTTGATGTATTTCAATGCTAGAAATTATACATCCAGTATATATTTAGGGTTTTATTTTATATTTGTATGCTTATGGGGATTAATTCAGTATATAGTTTTATCAACTGAATCAGTATTTTGGGTGTCGATTTTTACAACTAACTTAACATTTCCAACTTATACTATTGGTCCATTATCGTATATATATATTCGTAGTGTATTGACTGATAATGCGCGATTAAAAAAGAAAGATTTTTGGCATTTGATACCAATGATTGTATTTTTGATATCAGCATTACCATATTTACTCAAGAGTTTTGAGTTTAAAGTAGAAATAGCAAAAGCAATAATTGCTGATGCATCATTTCTTGGTAGCTATCATTTTACTCTACTTGCAGATTTATTTGGTGTGTCGGCAGTCTATTTAAGTCGTCCATTATTAGCACTTGGATATACTATAGCATCAGGTTTGCTGCTTTATAAGCATTCAAAATATCAAAAAAACTCTAGTAATCCGTTAAGCAAAGATTTTATTTATAAGTGGCTTATCACATTCCTAAGTTTTCAAGTATTGTTATTTGTAAGTTATATTTTTTACCTTTTTGAGATATTTAATATTGTAGGTGCTGTTTACTATATTTCTGAGAATATTATTGATATTATTACTTCTGTCAGCCTTATTGGTCTGATAATTTCTCCAATCTTTTATCCTCGTATCCTTTACGGTATTCCAGTTATTCCTAATACTGAATTTGCTCAAAAGCCGGAAATATCATTAGAAAAATCCATTCCAAACAAGGGGCAAATATTTGATGAAAATTATATGATTCTAATACAAGAAAAGTTGGATGAAAATATAAACGGTAAAAGATTATTTGTTCATAAAAATTTGAATTTAGCTCGACTATCAGTAATAGTTGATATACCAACACATCATTTAGCATATTTCTTTACAGTATTTAAAAAAAGCACATTTACTGATTATAAAAATTTTTTGAGAGTTAACTATGCTAAAAAGCTGATTTTGGAAAAAGAAAACGATAGCATTACTCTCGAAGCAATAGCGCTTATGGCGGGTTTTTCTAATAGAAATAGTTTTACAAAAACTTTTACAAAAATTGAAGGCATTACACCCAAGTTGTTTATTTCAAATAACTTAAAAAAAATACCACAAACAATTAGTATTTAATACTACAAATTCTTTTTATTTGTAATATGCTGTATTACAAATATATATAGTTTGCATTTATTTGATAAAATCAATGCAAATATCCTAGCTGTTTTTTCAATTTCAAAAATTATATATTCGTATTTTTGTAATGCATATATCGTTATATGTAATTACAAAACATGCTTATATGCGTACGAAAACACTTCGGTAAAATTAAATTAAGATAGTAATCTGAATTTTCAAAACATTTACTTAAAATATTCAAAAATGGAACAAACAGAAAAAACGAAAGCCGCAGTAAAGAAATATTTGAATATATCAATATTTTTCATTTCATTATCCATGCCTATTTATGCTGTGGCTCAGGAAGTTGTAATATCATCAGGAGCAAATATTTCGGATAATGGTGGTTCAGTAAGCTATTCGGTTGGGCAAGTTATATCACAGCCAAGTAAGGGAGTTGACGGCACGGTAGCTGCCGGAGTTCAGCAAGCATATATAATTGATGTATCAACTTCAATGGAAGATAATCAGCGAATTTCACTTTCAGCTTCGGCGTATCCTAATCCTAGTACCGATTTTCTTATTTTAGAAGTAAATGAATTTAAACTTTCAGCATTTCGCTTTCAACTTACTGACATTAGTGGTAAGGTATTGCAAAGCAGAAATATAACAGCTGACAAAACAAATATTCCGATGAGCAATTTAATACCTGCAACCTATTTTCTGAAAGTAATCAAAAATGATAGTGAAGTGAAAGTATTCAAAATAATTAAAAAATAAGGAGATTGAAAATGAAAAAAATTATTCTTACAATGGCAATAATTATTTGCTCAGTATATGTAATGGCACAAGCGCCCGTAAAAATGACCTACCAATCAGTTATCAGAAATGAAGCCAACCAATTAGTAGCAAATCAGAGCATTAATATGCAAATAAGTATATTAAATGGCTACATTACAGGTGCAGCGGTATACACCGAGACACATTTACTCACCACTAATTCCAATGGCTTAGTTAGTTTGGAAATTGGAGGTGGAAATGTAGTTGATGGTTCACTTTCTACCATCGACTGGTCGCAGGGTACTTATTTTATTAAAACAGAAACAGACCCAACCGGAGGAACAAATTATACAATTACCGGCACAAGTCAATTATTATCAGTGCCTTATGCTTTGTATGCCCAAAAAGCCGGAAATGGTTTTAGTGCTGACTATAATGATTTGACTAATAAACCAGATTTTAATGGTTCTGAAACCAAAATAATAGCAGGAACGAACGCAACAGTTACCGGAAATGGAACGACAGAAAGCCCTTATGTGGTTAATGCAACTGGACTTACACCTGGTACCATAGCAGGTCAAATGCAATACTGGGATGGTTCAGCATGGGTAAATATAGCTCCCGGAATTAATTTACCGGGCAATCAGGCGCAAACCTTATGTCTGTGCAAGGGAATTCCCACCTGGGGACCCTGTCCTGCTGATATTGCTGCTATTACTAGCGCAATAGTAACTTCAGTATTAGCCACCACAGCTACTTGTGGTGGTACTGTGACAAATGATGGAGGAGCTACTGTAACTGCACGTGGGGTCTGTTGGAGTACTTCGGCGCATCCAACCATTGCAAACAGCAAAACATCCAATAGCACCGGAACCGGAGTCTTCACAAGCAATCTTACAGGTTTAACTGCAGCTACCACCTATTATGTAAGAGCCTATGCCACCAATAGTGCAGGTACATCTTATGGGTCTGAAGTTAGTTTTACTACTCAAAGTGGAAAAATACTTATGTTAACTTTTACAGCAACAAGCATAAAAGCATATGGTGCAAATGTAGGTGGAAATATAACAAATGATGGAGGATCGCCTGTTACCGAACGTGGTGTGCTTTATAGCACTACACCAAATGTGTTACAGAATTTAGCTACTGCTACAAAACTTTCAAATGGCACAGGTACGGGAAGCTTTAGCATTGATTTGAGCGTTAACAATTTAACGAGAAACACAAAATACTATGTAGTTGTATATGCTATTAATAGTGTAGGAACATCCTATGGAACTATTGAAATCAGCTTTACAACCTCTAATGGTATTCCACTAATTAGTACAAAAGCAGCAAGCAGCATTAGGAGTACTACAGCAGTTAGTGGAGGTACTATCACAAACGATGGTGGCGTTCTGGCTGGTGAACGTGGAATATGCTGGAGTAAAACAGCTAATCCTACAACTAGTTTAACAACAAAAGTAAATATACTTGCTAATGGTACAGGAACTTATACCTGTAATCTAACCGGTTTAACTAAAAATACCACCTATCATTTAAGATCTTATGTTATAAATGAATTTGGTACATTTTATGGCGATGATTTGACATTCACAACTCAAAATGGTATTGCTATCGTAAGTGCAGATTCTGCAGCTAATGTAACAGCAACAACTGCAGGTATTTTAGCTACAATTTTAAGCGATGGTGGAGGTACAATTACCAATAGTGGGTTTTATTTTGGCCAAGACCCAAATTTTCAAAACCCGGGGATTGTTACTTTGACCAGAACATCAGGAGGACTGGGTTACAGTATGGGAAACTTAAACGAAAACACTACTTATTATTATAAGGCTTATGTAATGAACGAATATGGGACATTTTGGAGTGCTGTAATGAGCTTTAAAACAAAAAATGGAGTTATGAGTATAATAACAAAACCAGCCACTACTTTGCTTAGTACTTCCGTTGTTGCAGGTATAGAAATTTTAAACGATGGGGGCGGTACTGTATTATCAAGGGGAATATGTTGGAGCACTTCACCAAGTCCGGTCATGAATATACTTGGTAACGATTACCTTATGGATAATACTACTACTACAATACCCTTTAAGTCATGGAAAGTAACAGGATTATTGCCCGGCACAACTTATTATCTAAGAGCTTTTGCCACTAATAATGCTTTCTCTTTAGGATATCAGTATGGCGATGAAATAAGTTTTAAAACATTAGATATTCCAACATTAAGTAGTACAAATGCTGCAAGTGCTATAACAGGCACAACTGCAACAAGTGGTGGGAATATTACTACTGATGGTGCGTCTGAAGTGACAGTGCGTGGGCTATGTTGGAATGTATCGGGAAATCCAACTATTGCCGATAGTAAAACCACCGATGGTGGTACCGGTACCGGATTATTTACGAGTAATATGACTGGATTAATACCAGGTACAGTGTATTATGTAAGAGCCTATGCAACAAATGCAATAGGTACAGCATACGGTAGTCAGGTTAGTTTTTTAACCCCAAAAGCTACTTATACCATTGGCGAAACACTTCAGGGAGGTAAAATAGCCTATATTTATCAATCGGGTGACCCCGGTTATGTTGCAGGTGAAACCCACGGAATTATAGTTGCACCTTCCGCTCAAAGTGGTGGTGTAATATGGGGTGATATCTATGCACCTATAACAGGAGCTGACGGTACAGCTTTGGGTACCGGAAAACAAAACACTATTGATATTGTTACAACCCAATCCTTAGATATTTTTCCTTTAGAAACGTCGGCTGCACAAATTTGTAACAATCTGGTATTAAATGGTTATAACGATTGGTGGCTTCCTTCTATTGATGAATTAAAAAAGTTATATCTAAACAGAACTGCAATTGGGCTGGTTCTTGTAACATATTGGAGTTCAAGCGAAACTACTACAACAGCCAACGCATCTGTTTTTTCTATGATTGGAGGTTATACTGATGTCAACCCTAAGTCTACATCGCGTGCCGTTATTGCAATACGTTATTTTTAATTATATAAAAAAAATATGAAATTGAAAATTTCCAAAATTTTAAAATGTATAGCTATTTGTTTCCAATAACCCCGCTGCAAGTAGCATGAAATCTCTCATTATCAGCTGTCCGTAGCCTCTTTAGCTACGGACTGTGGAAAGCAAGTTTCCTAACTTGCATATTGAAAAACAAAAATATCCTGTTGCTCCGCACCTGTGTGTGGGTATGTTGTTGATTCAAATCTACAAAGATTACACTACACTGTAGCTTATAATCCTGGCTGTGTTTCAAATCCATTTGAAACGCAGCCGTTTTTTTGTTGCAAACAATTTTTAAATACGATTTGTTATTCAATCAAAAAGAAGTTTTGTATATTTGCAACGAAATTAAATGACTTTGAATGAACGACAAGGTAAAGTATTGGACCGAATTATCTGATTATGATTATGACACTGCATTAGCAATGTTAAATACTGGTCGCTACCTTTATGTTGGTTTTATGTGTCATCAAAGTATTGAAAAAATATTGAAAGCTTATTTTAATTCGATAAACGATGAACCTGCTCCTTTTACACATAGTTTGACACATTTAGCAAAAAGAACAGATTTATACCAACAATTCCCTGATATTTTAATTGATTTTTTAGATATTCTCGAGCCGTTAAATATTGAAGCAAGATATCCATCGCATAAAGAAAGATTAATGAAAAGCTTGACTAAGGAGCGTTGTTTATTTATTTTAGAAAACACTAAAGCACTGAAAATATGGATAATGGAGAGATTCTAAAAAAACTTTTAGCCTATAAACTTTTGGTATCAAAGCATTTTGAAATTGATAAAATGGTACTTTATGGCTCTTATGCAAAGGGCACTCAACGTATTGAAAGTGACATAGATGTAGCGATAATTGTGAATTCTGTAAATGGTGATTTTTTTACTTATGCTCCACTGTTATGGAAGTTACGAAGAGGAATAGATGATAGGATTGAACCAATATTGATTGAAAAAAACAATGATGAGAGTGGTTTTTTAAACGAAGTGCTAAAATCAGGAGTTGTTATTTGAAAGTTAATAAAAATCGCCCTGATAAAATTCATTTTTATCAGGGCGATTTAGCTAGTTAAGGTTTCGAAATTTTGAATTTATTTCACTATAATTTTTCCGGTTTGAAAAGCGTTACACAATTCTGCTTTTATGTTACATGAATCACAGAAAAACGATTTAAGGTAAGGACTTTGAAGAAATATCAAGCCTTTTTTTATGTAATATGTTATCAATTTAAAAATAAAATTGTATATTTACTCTGCAATCTTATACATACAAAATAGCTCATTTATGGAGTTTATCACACAATACCTTCAATCTATCGCCCCATTGTGTAGTTATAGTTTGAACTTAGTTTTACAAACCATTTCCGAAGAAAAAATAAAGCGGAATACGTTGGTAGTAGAACAAGGCAAACACAATAAACACATGTATGTTATCAAACAAGGACTTGTACGAGCCTTTGTGAACGAAAATGGGGAGGATAAAACAATCAGTCTGTGGATGGAAAACGAAACCTTTGGCGATATTTACACCTATATTACCGGCGAAGTAGCTACAAAAAGCTATATTGCCATCGAAGATTTGATAGTCTATAAATTTGACTCCGAAAAATTCAGAGCTTTATTCGATATAAATCATGAAATATGTAATCTGGGTCGATTATTAGTCGAAAATTTTATTATCCGAAGCAAATTCGAATGTTTTTTCCACTCCAAAGCTTCGCCGAAAGAAAAATACCAATTTTTGTTCGAAAACCGAAAACAACTCATCTACAGAGTAAAGTTAAAAGACTTAGCTTCCTATATTAACATTACACCCGAAACTCTTTCGCGCATCAGAAAAAAGTAAAAGCTAACAATTGATTTAACATATAACGTTAAATTTATTGATTTGAATCAATTTTTTTTAGAGAGCAACTGTATACTTTTGTATTGCAGCTGCTCTTTTTTATTTTATAAATAATTGAAAAACAATATATTACAATAACAAATACAAACTACTACAAATAAGTATAGTTAAATAAAATATATACTACATGCTATGTAATAGTTAATGCTACAAAATAAATTAACACAAAAATAATATAAACCCTCAAAAAAATTAAACGTATGAAACGAATTAGTATCACACTCATTACTATGCTGTTAGTTGGGCTATTGTCTGCCCAAAACGTAGGTATCAATACCGACGGTGCAGCACCCGATGCATCGGCTATGCTCGATGTAAAATCAAGTGCAAAAGGCTTATTAATGCCTCGTATGACCAAAGCGCAACGCGATGCAATTACTTCGCCCGCTAATGGATTGCTGATTTACCAAACCGACAACACCGCAGGGTTTTATTATTACAATGGTTCGGTATGGACAGCTGTAACAGCTGCGGCAGGTTCCGAAAGCGACCCTATTTTTACGGCATGGAATAAAAGCACAGGCATTTCCATTACCAAAAGTCAGGTGAGCGATTTTGGAACATACCTAACAAGTTATGCAGGCACCACAGCCCCTACAGGTACTACCCGTGCCAATTACGATGGGTATATGTATGCTACCCGTTTTTATGGCGATGGTTCGCAGCTTACAGGCATTACTGCCACCGGCTACAGTGGCACATTGCCCATTGCCAATGGTGGAACCGGACAAACTACAGCTGCTACAGCCATTAATGCCCTGTTGCCTGCACAAACCAGCAATTCAGGCAAATACCTCACTACCAATGGCACTGCTGCCAGTTGGGGAGCCCTTACCAGCAGTCAGTGGACAACTACCGGCAGCTATATTTATTATAATACCGGCAACGTTGGCATCGGTACAACAACCCCTACTGCAAAACTCCACCTTGTTGATGCAACTACAAATCAAAATACAATAACTATCTCGAAAACAGGGACACCCGCAAACAGCTATGGACTAAATGTAGCCGTAAGCGGAGGTACAAGCTGGAACGAAGGAATGATTGTAACGGCTAATGGCACAGGTTCGGTGGGTAATATTGGTGTGTATGCGATAGCAGATGGTGCTGCTCCAGATAATTACGGATTAAGAGCGGCAGTTTCAGGTGGAAGCAGCGAAAACTTCGGAATACATACAGAAGTAACAGGCAGTACCGGACTAACTTATGGTGGATATTTTAAAAATACATCCACTTCCACATCCGGTAAATACGGCGTTTATGCTTTTGCCACCGGAAGTTCAGCAGGCATTAATTACGGAGGTCAATTTTCTGCTTCCGGCAGTACGACTACTAATTTTGGTTGCTATGGTTCAGCCAGCGGAAGTACAGGCAACTATAATTATGGGGGGTATTTCCAGGCTGTTTTAACAGGTGGAACCACAAATTATGGCGTTCTGGGAAAATCGGTGGGCGTAACCACAGGCACCAATATTGGCGGGTATTTTTCGGCATCAGGCTCGTCAACTAATAATTATGGGCTTCTTGTGGAAAGTGGTAACGTAGGTATCGGAACAACCACACCTTCATCAAAACTACATATTGCCGGTGCTGATATGAATAAAGCACTTTTGTTTGAGAACACTTCTGCAAATGCCGGTCGTAATTTTATTTTATTCAAAACACAGGGGACCGAACAGGGCTACATTGGTTTAGGAGGTGGAGCGACAAATCATATGTCAGTTGCTGCTTATGGCGCATCCAATAATCTCTTTTTAGAGACTAATGGCACTGTAAAAATGACTGTTTTACCAAGCGGAAATGTTGGTATCGGAACAACTACACCAGCCTACAAACTCCATATTCAAGATGCCACATCACCTGCTTTAGCCATACAGTACAGCACTAATAGTGATTATCCTTATCTTTTATCAAATGCAAGCAACGATCTTGTTATTGGAAGCGTAGGTTCGGGATCACATTCTGTTTTTAAATCAAACGGCAATGTGGGCATCGGAACGACGACACCGGATGTTAAATTAAAAGTTGTGACTAATGTTGCAGATTACACAGCGGCACTCAGTAATACGTTAAACTCAACAGGTAGTATGGGTCTTTTTATTTCTAACGGCTCAAATAGTACCGGTGGTGCTACTATGGTTGGTTTTTACAGACCAGATGGCACTACGATTGGCTCTATCACCCAAAATACTGCAACAAATGTTGCTTACAATACCACTTCCGACCGCCGTTTAAAAGACAATATCGTAAACACCCATTTTGGCATCAACGATTTAATGAAAATACAAGTGCGCGATTATGTGTACAAAGCCGACCCTGCCCATACGCCAACAACCGGTTTTATAGCTCAGGAGCTGTATGAGATTTTCCCTAATGCCGTGAGCAAACCTGCAAATGAAGAAGAAATGTGGAGTATTGATTATGGCAAAGTAACGCCATTGCTGGTAAAAGCTATACAAGAGCAACAAAAGCAAATAGTCGAGTTAAAAGCTGAGATAGAAAAGCTGAAAGTAGGGAAATAATAATTAAAAAAATATGAAATCAATATATATCATTCTAATTCTGCTTGCTGTTGCCACCTTAGCTCGGGCACAGGGTTTAGTAAACAACGGAGGCAATATAGTGGTGTCGTCGGATACCTATTTGGTTGTCGATGGCACTTCGGGTAACCTGCAAAACGAAAGTGGTGTAATCGACCTAACCGGCAAACTCAAGCTTGACGGTAACTTTACCAACAATGTAACTGCTGCCAGCGCATTTGGCACATTAGCATCGGGTAGCGAAGTGATTCTTGCCGGCACAGGCACACAAACTATTGGTGGAAATTCTACGGCGGTATTTACATTCGATAAACTCACCGTAAACTCCGGCGCTACCGTGCAAGCAACAGCAGGGAAACAACTTACTCTCAACGGCGACCTCACAAACAATGGGACTTTCACTATTGGTGCCAGCAACGAAGAACAATCGACCGTAAAAATTAGCGGGTCGATTAGCGGAGCAGGAACTTACAATATGCAAGCTTACCTCACCGCCGGTCGTAACTGGTATGTGTCGAGTCCGGTATCGGGAGCCAAATCGAGCGTATTCAATGCTGCTTCGAATCCCATAATGTGGTACGACGAAGCGCATGGTTCAACAGTTCCCTGGGCAGCAATTACCGATAACACCACAGATTTAGTACCATTCAGAGGGTATATTGCCACAGTTCCAACAAACGGAAATGTAACTTTTACAGGTGGTAGTATCAATAACAGCGCTCAAACTTTAACAGTTTATCGTACGGCCGGTCAAACCAAAGAAGGTTTTAACCTTGTGGGAAATCCGTATCCGGCATTCTACAATTTTGGGAGTTCAACCAAAACAAACATTCAACCATCGTATTGGTACAGAGCTAAAAACGCAGGTAACACAGCCTACGTTTTTGATACTTACAGCGTAACAAACAGACTGGGAACAAGCCTGAGTGGAAAATCGGTAACTGCCAACATCCCACCCATGCAAGCGTTTTGGGTGCGTGTAGACGAAGGACAGAGTTCGGGAACTATTTCGTTCGATAAACAATATATTAATCACCGCGACCTAACCGCCAATCGCCGTCGCAGTCCCGAAGCTTCGAATGCAAAATATGTACGTTTGCAGGTATCAAATGGCGTTAATTACGACGAAGCCATACTCGTTTTCAATCCCTTAGCTTCGGATGGATACGATGCTTACGATTCGCCAAAAATGAGTAACGGTAGTGCTTCCATTCCGGAGCTTTACAGCAAAGCGGGCAACGAAGTTGTAGCCATAAATGGTATGAAAGCATTCGAAACTGAAAAAAATGTTGCTTTAGGTTTTAATACTGCTCAAAGCAATAGTTTTACGATAAAAGCAACAGAAATTACAGGTTTCGATGCGAGTTACAAAATTGTTTTATACGATGATGTGTTGAAAACCGAACACGATTTAACGAGCCTTTCGAATTATGAATTCAGCTCATCGGTAGTAAATACGCTAAGTCGCTTCGAAGTGCGATTTAAAGCTCCGGGAATTACAACCGGCTTTGATAACAATGCCAATGCAACAGCCCGCTTTGTACGCAACGACAATACGCATATTGCTTTGCATTTCGATGGACAAATTTACAGCGACAATTGCATAACTATTTACAATACAGCGGGTATGGCTTTAACCAATAAGCTTATTCGTAGCAATATTACCGAAATGCATCTACCCTACCCTGCAGGCGTTTATATTGTGCAGGCTCGTTTAGCAAATCAAACTATTACTCAAAAAATAACGATTAAATAAAACACACCACAAAAATTATGAACAACACAACTAAAATCAAGCGAACCTACAAAACTCCCGAAATTGAGTATGTAATGATGGATTCTGAAATTAGCTTACAACTTCAATCACATCCGCCAATTCCGGTAAATGAGAATCCGGGGTCAGGATATATCAACTTTCAGGATAACGACCCCTATAAAATGGCATAAATTTAAAAGAGAACCTATTGTAGGTTCTCTCTTTTTTTTAAAATAAAAATAAATGCGACAGTATTTTTATACAAATTATTACAGCATAAAAATTTGATATACAGTATTTTTGTATAATACTTTTTTGGTTAGATTTTATTATTGCAATTATTTATTATAAATCTAAGATTTAAGCTATGAATACCAGCCCACTTTACGCATTTACCTTCAATAAAATTATTTTAAATAATGAGGGAATTCCTGTCGATTATATTTTTTTGGAGGTGAATAAAACTTTCGAAAATATCACAAATCTGAAGGCCGAAAATATTATTAATAAGCGTGTTTTAGAAGTTATTCCAAACTTCGATAAATGGGACTTTGACTGGATTGGAACCTACGGAAGAGTAGCGTTGACGGGAGAAGAGACAGAATTTGAGGTGTATTCATCGGATGTAAAACATTGGTATCACGTACATGCCTATTCAACCGAGAAATACTATTTCACAACCGAACTTATTGATATTACGCACGCAAAAAATGCTGAAATCAAGCAAATTGAAAAAGAAAATAATTTTCAAACTTTTTTTAATTCTGTCGACGATTTTCTGTTTGTACTTGATACCAATGGCTTAATGATTGATGTAAACGAAGCCGTCGTTCGCCGACTCAAATATTCGAAAGACGAACTCTTGGGACAGTCGGTATTGATACTACATCCTGAAGAGCGGCGAGAGGAGGCTGGTGCTATTGTTGTCGCTATGATAGCTGGTACTAAGGACTTTTGTCCTATACCACTTGTTACAAAAGATGGAAATGAAATACAAGTGGAAACAAGGGTATATCCAGGTATTTGGAATGGAGACCCAGCACTTTTTGGTGTTGTAAAAGACGTTACAAAAATGAAACAATCGGAAGAGAAGTTTTCGAAAGCATTTCATTCGGGATCAAATTTGATGGCAATATCAACTATTAGTACAGGACGGTATATAGAAGTAAATGATTTGTTTTTGGAAGTTATGAGTCCCATCCGAAAAGTCCATTTTTCAAAAAGTTGAAAAATGCATAATTTTCGGATTTTTATTCGTTATTATTTTGATTGTGTATGCAAATACATTAATTTGCATATTATAACATATATTTATTGTATTATTGGGCAATTTTTGCCCCAAAAGCGTTCTTTGACATAGTTGCGTTACATATTTCATTATTCGCACAAAGTTTATCCACATCGAGCGGGAGTACGCCCACAGCTTATGCTTGGCAAGTCCTCTGTATCGGCTCTTGTCGTTTGAGTAATGGTATCCTAACTGAAAAATGGTGGCTTCAACATTATTTCTAATGTTTGTTTCGGCGATTGGAATGTCCTTGAGTTTCTGCCTTAGAGCGGCTGCTCTCACACTTTCCATATCGAAGTAGTAGTATTTACCTTCTTCAGTTTTGATTTTCCATTTCTTTAGCGTTGGGTCTTTACGAGTTTTTACTTGTTGTGCTTGCTGTGTATTTCCTGTTTTGTTGTCTGTTACTATAAGTGAATTGTTATCTTGCTCATCGAGCGCTATATCGTATCTTGGTGTAGCTCCCTGCATAGCCGAGAGCAGTAAATTAATGTCATTGTTTTGGCAATACTCTTGATTTTCAACACTATTGTAAGCGCCATCGGTGTATACTTTTTCAATGTTGTTGGGAAGTATTTCCTGTGTATTGGTCAATGCTGGTTTTAAATAACTGTTGTCTTGTGTAGAAACAACCTCTACTTGTATGTCGGTAATCAGGTTTAATACAGGTTTACCTTCTTCGGTAGGCTGGTCGCAAGTTTCGGTTATGACATAAACGCGAATGAAACCGGAACGGGATTAAAGCTAAATATCGATGATCTAGACAATTCGTTAGATATTGATTTGCTTCTAAAAACCGCTCCTTACTATTTAATATCCGAAAAGCGTGCAACCGAAATAAAAGATGAAGTGATAAATGCTGTTTCGAACTGGCGAAAAATAGCTGCAAAACACAAAGCTGCACCATCCGAAATTGAACGAAAAGCAAGAGCATTCAAATTTTATTAATATTAGAAACCTTAGTTTAGACGTTTAGTTTTTAAGGTTCTGAATGTATGTCCGATATTCAGCAATGAGTTTCGGGCATTCACTATTTTGCTAATTTGTAAACAAAATGTGTTATATTTGTGCCACTAATTGTTTAAATACTATATACAATGCAAGTCCATCCCAATGCCAAGATAAATATTGGTCTGAATATTACCGAAAAACGACCGGATGGTTATCACACCATCGAAACTATTTTTTATCCTATTGGACTTTGTGATATTCTGGATGTGGAACAGTCCAATACTTGTTCCGATTATAGTTTCTCATCGTCGGGTATCGAAATTGATGACGAACCTGAGAATAATTTGATAATCAGGGTATTTAAATTGCTCAAAAACACATACAACATTCCTCCTGTAGATATTAGTTTGGTAAAACAAATTCCATTTGGTGCAGGACTTGGTGGCGGGTCGGCCGATGCTGCTTTTATGCTCAAAGCACTCAACGATCTTTTTGGTCTGAATATTGATGTGCCTGAATTGGAACGCATTGCTTCGTATATTGGAGCCGACTGTCCGTTTTTTATAAAGAACAAACCCGTTTTTGCTACGGGTATTGGAAACGAATTTTCGGAAACAGATGTGACTTTTAAGGATTATTTTTTGGTATTGGTTAAACCCGATATTCATGTATCCACTCCCGAAGCATACTCGTTGGTGGTGCCTCAAAAACCTGTTTATTCGTTAAAGGAATCGGTAAAATTACCTATTGAACAGTGGAAAGATGTTATCAAAAACGATTTTGAAGTATCTGTATTTGCTAAGTATCCTGAAATTGCCGACATAAAAGCCAAATTATACGATGCAGGTGCGGTTTACGCTTCCATGTCGGGTTCTGGGTCATCCGTTTATGGGATATTTAAAAAGGAGCCTAATGAATTTCCTGAATTTGAAAATTGTTTTATTACAGGTGGTTTTCTGGTATAAGGGATAAGTTACCCAAAGTATTTTCAGAAATAGAACAGATTAACACGAACATTTTTATACCTTTGCAGCTCTAAAAAAATAGTCAACATGAGAAATATCTTTCTAGCTCTATTTATCATATTATCAGCAGGTTTACAAGCGCAGGACTCTACTAAATCGAGTTCTGGCTTTATGAAAGCGCTTGCTCAGCCCGATTCTGTTTCAGGTTCCACGGTTAAAGTATTTCAGGATGCTCGTATTGATGCCTCTATGGCCGATAGAAAAGCATTACATGTTGTAAAATCGGGTACAGGGCAAGGTTTCCGTATTCAGGTTTTTTCGAGCAATGTGCAAAAAACTGCTAAGGCTGAGGCTTTTAAGGTGGAAAAAGAAATTCGTTCGGTTTTTCCCGAATTGGGCGTTTATGTGAGTTATACTTCACCCTTCTGGAAAGTGCGTGTTGGCGATTTTAAAACTACCACCGATGCTCAAGCCTTTAGACCACAATTAATTGAAGCTTTTCCACAATTAAAAAATGCTATTTATACCGTAAAGGAAAAGATTAATTATTAACTACACACATGGATTTTGATATAAATAAACCCGTTCCGTTCGACGATGAAAAAACGGAAAAAATTGCTTTTCATTACAAAGAAATTCTGAAGTTACTCGGCGAAGATGCCGAACGCGAAGGTTTGATTAAAACACCCGAACGAGTTGCCAAGGCTATGCAGTTTTTGGTGCAAGGCTACGAACAAGTACCCGAACAAATCATTCAGTCGGCTATGTTTACAGAGGATTACCGACAAATGGTAATTGTAAAAGACATAGATTTTTACTCCATGTGTGAGCATCACATGCTACCATTTTTTGGAAAAGCGCATGTAGCCTATATACCCAATCATAAAATTACCGGTTTGAGTAAAGTTGCTCGTATAGTGGATGTGTTTGCACGCCGCTTACAAGTGCAAGAACGCCTTACCACTCAAATCAAAGAATGCATTCAGCAAACTTTAAATCCCATGGGTGTAATGGTTGTTATTGAAGCACAACACCTGTGTATGCAAATGCGAGGAGTACAGAAGCAACATTCCGTTACTACCACTTCCGATTTTTCAGGCGTTTTTCAGCAAGCCAAAACTCGCGAGGAGTTTATGAATTTGATAAATAAGAAATAAAAAAAACAAGTAGAACTTAAAGTAATGCCGATTTTTTGTTTTCGAAAACTCCAATTCCAAACAGTGCATAATCGTATTTTACGGGGTCGTTTTTGTCGTACATTCGGAGTACATTCATAAGTTCTTCCAGTGCTTTCCAATCGTTTTGCTTCCGGTTTAATAAACCCAATGCACGTCCTACATTACCTACGTGTACATCTAAAGGCATCATAAGTGCCGACATGGGTATGTTCTTCCAAATTCCAAAATCAACACCGCCATCATCGGAGCGTACCAACCAGCGAAGCATCATATTCAGGCGTTTAGCTGCCGAATTTGAATTAACATCCGAAATGTGTTTCTCAACATGCTTGGTGTGATCAATAGCTAAAAACGCTGCACGGAAATGGTTGAGAGCAGAATATACCGTATTATCAAGCATATAGCCATCTGTAAATACTTTTTCGAGTCCACCTTTGTTGAGGTATATGTTTCGTAACGAACGTATAAAGAACTCGCAATCCAACCCGTTAAATGTTCGGTGTACAAACTGTTGTAGGTTTTGAAGCTCACCGTCCGAAGCATGCATCACAAAATCATAAGGTGTATTTTCCATTAAATCCATCAGAAACGAAGCATTTTTAATAATGCTTTTACGTTGGCCCCAAGCAATGGTGGCGGTTAAATACGCAGCTATTTCAATGTCCTGTTTTCTGAAATACCGATGTGGAATTTGTATGGGGTCGGAATAAATATAGGCTGGCTGGTTGTAAAGTATAACTTTTTGGTCCAGGTATTGTTTTAATTCAGGTATATGCATATTGTCAATCTATTGTGTTTATAAACAGAACCGCATTCTAATTGTTTAAAAATAAGGCGTTATTTTGACTTTGTGTTGAACAATTATTACAATCATTGGTTCTATTCCATAACAAATCTATCAAATAAACAGCTATTTAGCTGAATAAATATGAATTGATAACAGCAAATGAAAGTCTGAAACTATAATTTTGCACAAAATGATACGCTGAAATACAAATAAATTGCACATTTTTAGTATCTTTGTGCCGAAAATAAGTTCAGGCATATATTGTTTCCGATTTTTTATAGCGAAATATTTTATTAATGTGTACGAACCAGTAAAATTTTAAACATGGGTAATGATTTATTAAAAGGTAAAAGAGGTATTGTTTTTGGTGCTTTGAACGACATGTCGATAGCATGGAAAGTAGCCGAAAGAGCTGTTGATGAAGGCGCTCTTATTACATTATCAAACACGCCATTGGCAGTGCGTATGGGTACAACCAACGAATTGGCCGAGAAGTTAAATGCAAAATTAATTCCAGCCGATGCAACTAGTGTTGCCGATTTGGAAGAGGTTTTTAAACAATCGATGGAGGCATTGGGTGGAAAAATCGACTTTGTGCTACACTCTATTGGTATGTCGCCAAACGTACGTAAAAAACGTACTTACGACGATTTGGATTATGATATGTTGAGTACAACATTGGATATTTCAGCTATCTCGTTTCACAAAATGCTACAAGTAGCTAAAAAAATGGATGCTATCAACGAGTACGGATCCGTGGTAGCTTTGTCGTACATGGCAGCTCAACGCACTGTATTTGGTTATAACGATATGGCTGATGCCAAGTCTATTTTGGAATCAATAGCTCGTAGTTTTGGATATATTTATGGTCGCGAAAAATCGGTGCGTGTAAACACCATTTCGCAATCGCCTACAGTAACTACAGCTGGTAGTGGTGTAAAAGGTATGGATGGTTTGCTCGATTTTTCGGAACGCATGTCGCCACTTGGCAATGCAACTGCGGCCGACTGCGCCGATTATTGTGTGGTTATGTTCAGCGATTTAACGCGCAAAGTAACCATGCAAAATTTGTTTCACGATGGTGGTTTCTCGAGCATGGCTATGAGCTACAGGGCAATGGAACAATACAATAAGAGTTTTGAAGATTTTAGAGATGAGAATGGAAAAATTATGTATGGATAATTTTTTAAAAAGAAATATAATTATGAAAAAAGAGTCTGGAATTTGATTTCGGATTCTTTTTTTATTTTTTGGTTGAAAAGTGAGTTAAGAGTGATAGTAATATTAAAAACAAAATTATGACTGGATTAAAAATTGGAGATTTAACAGCTCGTATCCCTATTATTCAGGGTGGGATGGGTGTAGGTATCTCTTTGTCGGGGCTAGCCTCGGCTGTTGCAAATGAGGGTGGAATTGGTGTGATTTCGTGTGCTGGCTTGGGGTTGATTTATCGTGAAAAAGCGCGTAGCTACATGGATTCATGCATTGTTGGATTAAAAGAAGAAATACGTAAAGCAAAGGAAAAATCATCGGGCATTATTGGTGTCAATATTATGATGGCTTTGACTAACTTTAGCGACATGGTTAAAACGGCTGTTGCCGAAAAAGTGGACATTGTTTTTGCAGGTGCTGGTTTACCGCTCGACTTGCCAAAATATCGTGTTGAAGGTTGTACAACCAAATTTGTGCCTATTGTTTCGTCGGCTCGTGCTGCCAAAATTATTTGCGAAAAATGGAAAACACTGTACGACTATTTGCCTGATATGATTGTGGTTGAAGGTCCAAAAGCTGGTGGTCACTTAGGTTTTAAAATGAATCAAATTGCCGATCCTGAATTTACAATCGAGAAACTGATTCCGCAAGTTGTAACTGAAGTAGCTGTTTTCGAAGAAAAATACAATCAGGAAATTCCTGTTGTGGCTGCTGGAGGTATTTATACAGGTGAGGATATGTATAAGCTTATGGAAATAGGTGCCAAAGGTGTTCAAATTGCAAGTAGATTTGTAACTACCGAAGAGTGTGATGCTGATATTCGATTTAAAAACTCCTATATAAAAGCTGAAGATAATAATGTGGAAATTATTCAAAGTCCGGTAGGAATGCCTGGAAGAGCGTTGAATGGTACATTTTTGGAAAAAGTGAAGTTAGGTTTAACCCGTCCAAAATCATGTCCGTACGATTGTTTGCATACATGCGATTATAAAGTAGTGCCTTATTGTATTATCGTTACTTTGTATAATGCTTACAAAGGCCGTATGGATAAAGGTTATGCTTTTGCTGGAAGTAATGCATATTTATCGACCAAAATTAATACAGTTAAAGAAGTAATGGACGATTTAGTAGCAGGCTTTTTAGCTTCCGAAAAATTGGCTCTTGCAAAATAACTAGTTAGTTACGAGTTACAAGTTACTAGGACAGAAATATAAGGTAAAAAAACTCAACTTAATCAAATAAGTTGAGTTTTTTGTCTTTTGTCTTGTTTCTTGATTCTTGTCTCTTGATTCTTTAAGCTTTTACAATCTGAGCTTTAATCTTTGAAGTTTCTTTGTCCAAATCCATTTGTATGGTATCGCCTTCGGCAAGTTCGCCTCCCAGTACTATATCAGCCAATTCGTCTTCTAAATGTTGCTGTATGGCACGTTTCAGTGGGCGAGCTCCAAACTGAATGTCATAACCTTTGTCCGCAATATAGTCTTTCGCTTCGTTGGTAAGTTCCAATTTGTAGCCAAGAGAGATAACACGCCCAAACAAGCCTTTCAGTTCCAAATCGATAATGGAACGAATGGCATCGCGGTTTAATTGGTCGAACATAATTATATCATCCACACGATTTAAAAATTCAGGTGCAAAAGCTCTGTTCAATGCTTTTTGAATTACGCCGCGCGAAAATTCCGAATCCATAGCCATTTCGGTCGACGAATTGAAACCTACTCCTTTACCAAAATCTTTTAACTGACGTGTTCCCACATTCGAAGTCATAATAATAATGGTGTTTTTAAAGTCGATACGGCGACCCAGACTATCGGTTAATCTGCCTTCGTCCATCATTTGTAGCAAAATATTAAACACATCGGGATGTGCTTTTTCTATCTCGTCGAGCAAAATAATGGAATACGGTTTTCTGCGTACTTTCTCGGTCAGCTGTCCACCTTCTTCGTAACCCACATATCCCGGAGGCGCTCCAATGAGGCGCGAAACACTGAATTTTTCCATGTATTCGCTCATATCCACACGTATAAGTGCATCGGTGCTGTCGAACATAAACTCAGCTAATATCTTAGCCAAATGCGTTTTCCCAACACCTGTAGGGCCAATGAAAATAAACGAGCCAATTGGTTTGTTAGGGTCTTTAAGTCCAATTCGGTTACGTTGAATGGCTTTTACAATTTTATTTACGGCTTCGTCCTGTCCTATTACTTTACCAGTTAGAGCTTCTTTCATCTGACGAAGTTTCAGTCCTTCGGCCTGTGCAATGCGTTGAACCGGAATTCCCGACATCATAGCTACCACTTCGGCCACTTGCTCTTCGTCAACGGTTTCGGGATGTTTTTGGGCATCCTGTTCCCAACGTTTTATGGCGTCGTCGAGCATATATTGTGTTTGTTTTTCCTGATCGCGAATAGGGCCAGCCAACTCGTATCGTTGTTCTGAAAGGACACGCATTTTTTCTTTCTTAAGTCCTTCAATTTTCTTTTCGAGTTCCTCAATTTCAACTGGAACCGATACAGTACCAATATGCACACGCGAACCCGATTCATCAAGCGCATCAATTGCTTTATCGGGGAAACAACGGTCGGTAATATAACGGTCGGTAAGGCGTACGCAGGCTTTTATAGCCTCAGGCGTATACCGCACATTGTGGTGGTACTCATATCTTTCGCGTATGTTTTCCAGAATTTGTAAGGTTTCATCCGCTGTGGTGGGGTCGACCATTATTTTTTGGAATCGACGTTCGAGCGCACCATCTTTTTCGATGCTCTGACGGTATTCATCCAGTGTAGTAGCTCCCACACATTGAATTTCGCCACGCGCCAAGGCTGGTTTTAGCATGTTAGCAGCATCAAGCGAGCCTGGCGCTCCACCAGCACCAACTATGGTATGTATTTCGTCGATAAAAAGAATGACGTCCGTGTTTTTTTGCAATTCGTTCAAAATTGCTTTTATACGTTCTTCAAATTGTCCGCGGTATTTTGTTCCTGCTACTATCGAAGCCATATCGAGCGATACAACACGCTTGTCGAACAATACGCGCGATACTTTACGTTGGATTATGCGTAAGGCAAGACCTTCCACAATGGCCGATTTACCTACACCAGGATCGCCAATAAGCACCGGATTATTCTTTTTCCGTCGACTTAATATTTGTGCCAAGCGCTCAATTTCTTTTTCGCGCCCTACAATTGGGTCGAGTCTATCTTCCTTTGCAGCTTTGGTTATATCCACACCAAATGTATCCAAAGCAGGTGTCTCCGATTGTTTTGGAGGCGCTGTGGATTGCGATTTTTGTTTTTTACGTGGATCATCATCTTCATCATCATCGTCCTGAAAGGCAGAACTTTGAATAGGCGATGTGTTGGATTGCGAAAGTACTGATTTTACTTTCTCATAACTCATATTTTCGTCCTTCAAGGTGTCCGAAGCTAAGTTGTTTTTTTCTTTCAAAATAGCCAACAATAAATGTTCGGTATCGGCCGTATCGTTCATGAGCGAACGGGCTTCAAGTTCCATAATTTTTTTTATGCGTTCGGCACTTTTTAATACAGGCAATTCGACACCTGTAGGTTCCATATCGGTACGAATCTGACTTTCAATAATTTGCTTTACTTTAAGCAGGTTTATATGTGTCTGATTGAGTATTTCTATAGCTTTCCCATTTCCATTGCGGAGTAAACCGAGCAACAAGTGTTCAGGGCCAATAAAGTTATTGCCTAATCGCTCGGCTTCTTGTGCACTGTATACTAGTACGTTATGTAATGATTCTGAATAGTTAATAGTCATAACTGATAGTGTGTTATTGAATCGACAAATTTAATGAAAAGTTTGAATCAATTGAGTTGTTTCACCAAAAATGTAATTCATTTATGATGTTTTTTCTTTTATCAAAAATAATACCTAATTAAAAAGACTGACAAAAGCAGTAAAATTGGCATTTTTAAACCAAAAAATCAATTTTTTTAATTAGATTTGCGGCTGTTTTGCTTCATACAAAGCAATAAGTAATAGGAAGAAAATAATGTCGCATTTTATAAGAATTTCAAAAAATATGAATTAATCATTGATGCTCTTTTGAACGTCTTTTGTACTTTCATGCGTTCATTTTTAATTTTAAATAGTTGTCGCATGGAACTCGCAATGAACATTGTATTTTGGTTTAAACCTCTGTTTTAATGCTCGTTTCATTCGGTTGTTTCGCCCGCTAAACGCCCTCACTCAAGTCCAAAATCCATTTCAAAATAGCTATCAAAAATTACGACATTATTTTCTTCCTTTTACTTAGTTAGTATAAAAACGAATTTTACAAACAAAAAGTTTATGACAGTAAAAATTTCGACTATCCCGTCCCACCTGATAAAGGAATTTGCACACCGTGGTTGGAAACCTACGGTAAGCAACAAAACCTACCTGACGCGCCACCTTTGTTTTTTTTTGTATAAGAAATATCCGACTGGACGAGCTATAAAATAGAAAATGACAGGCATATACCCATCATTTTCCATCTCTTGATTGTAAAAATAGTTTGATTTACAATTGTTTACTTTGGTAACGCCAAATCTGACACATTACTCCTACCAAGTTATGCCAACGCTCAATAATACAGAATTTTCAACCCTTTTGCTGTAATATGAATTCCCTGTTTGTAGCATTTCGTAACCTAATCCTAAATTAATGGCTTTATTATCGGTGTTTTTTATCGACAATCCAAACTTTGGACTAAATAATACCCCACCACCCAAAGCGTAACCTGCTTTTGCTGATACAAAAGGAGAATATTTTTTATCGGGCATACCGGCTTTTAAATCCAAAAAAACAGGTATAACGGATTTTTTCCAATACGAATTATATCGCACACCTAACCCCATACCAACATCAAACCATGGTTTAATGCTTCTCCAACTGGTAATGTGTGCAAAGTATGCTTGCTCCGATAAATAACCCAACTCCAGCCCTCCATAGCTTTTGTTTTTAGTATTTGTTGCTGTTTGTTGATTATTACCTTTAGCTAAAACCGATAAAGAGAACAACAGTAATGTTTGAATAATTATGTTTTTTGTTTTCATAAATTATAAGAAGGATGATTTATAAAAAATTTCAATTTGAAAATGTTTTTAATAAAGATGACCAGCTAATTTTGTAATACTCATATTTGCTACTATACGCAATAGTTAATAATAACTTATCAACTTCCCATTTAATACAATCAATAAAATATGCTCTTGAGTAAAGATTTGCAATATTTATAATCTTCATATTATCAATTTTATAAAATTCTAATAAACAATAATCAGCCGTATTTGAAACAGAAACCAAATAATTCTTGTCTTTTAAAAAATACACCTCACCACTCATTCTAAAACCTTCATACTTTTTTTTATTTAGAAAAACGGTATAAGATGCATCGATTGTACTAACTCTAATTATAACATAATTATCTAATATAATCTCATTTATAACTGAATATTGATAAAACATATCACCATCATTAATTGATTTAAGCCTAATCTTCCCATAATCTGTATTAATATAGAAAGTATTATCCGGCTCAGTAAACTGTTCGTTATTATCCGAACTGTAACAATCTATATTTGTAGTATCTGCAATTAACAATCTATCAAACATCATTAAATCTGACTCGAAATCAACAATCTTATAATTATCAATTTTTTTAAAGAAATTAAAATCAAAATCTATAACATTTGTTTCATGGTTATTAGATACTACTCCATGCTTAGTTGCATTATCTATTTTATTTGATGAAATGTCCTTTGCTTTTGATGAGCCTATTTCTCTACAAGAAATAAATATAAGTGCAATAATTAAAAATTCAAATTTCATATATATTATATTTAACGTATTCGTAAAATGGATTGACTATTACGACCATTAGTTCTATATCCAACATGTACCCATGCAGGGTTTAGATTATTCCCCTTCTCCCAAATTAATTGATGAAATGTAAGATTCTCCTTTACATAGTAATAAATTTGTGAATTTGAAACACCATTAATACCATCTATGTCAATAGCCTGTCCGACCATATGTTGCGAAGTCGGTTCTCCACCAACCGCTTTATTAAGGGCAGGAGTCCTATAACTACTATTTACCTTTACATTACCACCAAATCTTTCATAGATTTTATCATAAACTTCAGTTCCTAATATCTTCAAATTCTCAATGTGTTCTACTGTAGGGGTATTATCAATTTTTTTTACTATTGCTGTCTCACTGTATATTACATCAGCAAGTTTCAGATGTTTACTTAAATATCCTTCTTTTACAATTACTTCCACTTTCAAAGTAAGAAGTTCATTTTTGGGTGAAGCAAGTTCTACATTTTGTAAACTAGCTACTTGCCGTTCAACAGCCTCCTTAACAAGTTCTAATGCTTTAGCAGTTGTGGCATCGGTAGTTTGTGTTTCGTTTTTTCGGTTAATTTTAAACTCGCCATTAAAAGTATAACTTGCCGAGATACTTGGGTCGTATTGCACGCCACTACTTGTCATATTAAACCCAAACATGCTAAACGAAAATCCGTAATTTGAACTGTAATTCATACTTACACTAAGCATATTACTTGAAACAGCAAAATTACCAGCAGTAAACGATTCGATACCCCAACCTCCACCTGCAATAAACCCTGCTTTGGTATCAAAACCTACATAAGCATAAGCACCTGCAATTGAATAATTCGCTGTAGCAGAAAAATTGCCGTGTTTGAAATTGTAAGAAACGCTTCCACCAATGCTTGCTCCGCCCGGTATTCCGATTCCTCCGGTCACACCCACACTTAAACCACCATAATAGCTGTAACTAAAGGTTGGGAAAATAAACCAAGGTACATTACCACTTGGGTCGGTATATCGGAATGGATTGTTTAAAACATACGAATACCGATTGTAACTCAACCAATCTTCAGGCGAAGAAATGTACGGATCAGGACTAAAGAACATCGCTGTAAGCGGATCGTAAACGCGCCCGTTCATGTTGATAATGCCAAAGGCATCCAAGTGTTCGTGCCCGGTATAGCCGCGGTTAATTATTAAATCAACACAATCATCTTTCTGTGTCCAATCTTCATTATTTCGCCTTGCTCCCCAAGGGTCGTATGCATAACGGCGCTCTACATTGCCAACCTCATCGGTTAACGCTATAACCGAACCCTGATAGTCGGTATATACGAAGTATAAACTATCGTTGGCATTACTATTGTCAATGTAAATTGCGCCGCTAAGATAGTGAATTTTTCGAACATTTCCATTTTTATAAACTTCCTCTTCATAACCTCCTAAATAATATCTTGTTAATTTTAAATCATTATTAACCTTATATTCCGACATTCGTCTTTGATCATCAACCCCATAGGTAATTATATAGTCTTTATCACCTTCATTTAATGTTCGTATTTTTTTAAAATCGGTATAAGTTACATTTAAATTAGCTGTAGGGAAATTGACCGGGCTGCCATCTATCGATGTAAGAGCGTGTATTCCCGGATTACGATTGATTGACGGAGGTGCATTGGGATCAATAACCGGTTCACCATATTTTAGTGTAAAATCTCCTAAGTCAGATTTTCGTATGATATTTCCATTATCGTCATAACCTATATCATTACTCTTCATTAACACTTCATTCTGATAGATATTCCAGTTTTTTAATCGATTTTGTTCATCATAATAAAACATTTCCTTTTGATGAGTTCTATGATCAATTCTGTATTCAAGATTTAATTTATCATCAAAATTGTATTCCAAATCAACTATATTGTCGGTGGTTTTAATTGTTTCAGCAAGACCACGAGAATCGAAACCATAAAAAGTGGATTTGCCACCTCTAAACACTTCTGTAAGTTGCCCACGAGCATTTTCTGCAACTGCTCTCCAAATTAATTTCCCTTTGCTATCATTTGTTTCAATTAAATTGCTGTAATTATCATACTTATTTATTGTGTAATAACCACTTGGATAAACTTCTTTTTTTACCCTACCAAGAGCATCATATTCGGTTAAAGAAGAAAACTTCTTTCCTTTTATATCTTCAATTCGTTCGGTTACTCTACTAAAATCATCGTATTTAAATGTTTGTTTATGTTTTCCACTTATCTCAATGGATTTTATTCTCGATTTGAAATTTAAATCATCATCATACGTATATGTTGTTAATTCAGCATTAGTTGTTCCTGCATTTCTCACAACACTTTCTAGTTTCCCATTGTCTGGATTGTAATTGTTGTTGGTTACAACGAATTTTCCACTATCATGTATTTTTTGCTTATCCCATATTAACTTACCATATCCATCGTATTGCGACTCTATAATACCAGCATCGGGGTCAGTAATTTTGGTCCTATTTCCTTGCAAATCATATTCCATTATTACAGAACTACCTCCCTGTGGTGTTGAAGTTTTTACTAATCCTGAGGAGTAATAAGTGTACGAAACCTTTTTATCATTGACAACGGTATAAATTGTTTGTGCGGCATCATTTATTACAGTTTCTGTTTTGTTTGTAATCAGATTACCTACTTTAGTTTCAACTTTTACACTTTTTTTGTCGTATGTATATGTTGTTATGCCCTGTTTCGTTGTAATCGTTTTTATCCTACCATATTCATCATAGGTGTTTGTTGTTGCCCATATTTTGTCAGTAACACTAAAGCTTGGTTCAGAGATGCGCCACACCCTGCCATTTGGGTAGTACTCAACAAATTCGTAAACAGGCGCACTATTCAAGCCAAAAGTTTTGGTTGCCACTTTCTGACCCAATGGGTTGTAATATGTATAAACTGGTGCACTACCCGAAGCATCGCTATATTTATAATACATTGCTCCAAACGAATTGTTTTGTTCTGCCCATCTTAATACCTCGGCTGTTCTGTTGCCATCTCTGAATCGGGTTTCTTCCGTTTGACCCCATTTGTTATAAGTATATTTTACAGCTACCCTTCCAAATCTATCTATTTCCTCTTTTAATTCTTGTGTTTTATTATCCCAATTGTAAACAACAGACTCGTCCAATACATTGGTTTTTTTATAAACATAATAACCATTTGGAGTATATTCGGTTTTAGATTCTCTTGATTGCCCATTAGCAGACACTTTCACTTTTGTTGGATGACCCCAACTATCGAATTCCGTGTATTCAGTTGTTAATTCATTCGCTTTCTTAGGATCTTGTATTTCTTTTATTACATTCCCATTTGCATTGTAATAGTACACTGTTTTTCGTGTATGAGGATTATTAGTCTCATTTATCATTTCCGTTGTAACCGTATCGGGTAAATATGCTGCTTGATTTTCAATTCGACTTTTATAATTTGTTTTAACCGTGGTTGAGTTAGTCCCAGTCGTAGTTTTAACCTCTGTAACATTCCAATTACTGTCATATTTCAGATTTTCCGTAATTGTAGTAATTTCTCTTAATTTATCAGTTGACTCTACTTTTGAAACTACCGGAATATATCTTTTCTTATTTATATCTAGTATTTTCAAATCATTTGTTTGATTTAAAGTTGATATTAACTTATTATCAAAAGTTGAAATCTGTTGGCTCATCAAATTCATTCCATAAAAAGTTGTCTCATAATCAAAATTTGAAACAGTTTTTGTGTTTTTTACCTCATTAGAAGCTGTAACTGTTTTAAAACCTAAAAAACCTTTCCCTCTTACATGCATTTTAGCATCCTCAAAGGTATAATTAGTAATACTACCATCAATATCCTTTAAAGACGTTGCAAGTATTACAGGAGCCTTTAAATTTCGAATTGGCAAAGTTTCGTTAGTCTGATTATAGTTGGCATAATATGAATAGTCAAACTCTTGAGTTTGATTTAAACCATTTGTGATACTTTTTACTAATAAGTTTTTATTCTCATTAGGCATAGTGTAAGCGTATACATTGGTCGAATTAATTAGGACTAAATCCTGAACACCATCGTTGTTTATATCAGCCACGGTTGGTGAAGTTTTGGGAATCCTATCATTTGTTGTGAATTGATGTTCAAGTTCAAAACCTTTACCATTTACATTTTTGTAAAAATAGATATCGGTTTTCGAGTAGATGTAATCAAGTGTATTAAAAGGCCACCACCAATCATCATCCTTTACCCAAGTTTCATCAGCAATAACTATATCCATAAATCCATCACCATTGTAATCTATTATTGTTGAGAAATCTCTTTCTTTACCTATATCCGTGCCATCTGAAGAAGGATGAAGTGTCAAATCAGTCACGTCAAACGAAGCATATCCTCCTGTATTTTTTGCAAATTTCCATATATGTGGTTGATCTCCCACTTGAAAAACCATATCAGTCAATCCATCATTGTCAAAGTCACAAGTTAGATGTTGTCTAGCATCTTTCACTAAATTAGACCATGAAGGTTGGTGAAATACTGTCACTCCGTTGTAATTCTTTATGTAAGCATTATCAAAGTTATAACGAGCACCAAAAACCATTATATCACCAATATTGTCGGCATTAAAGTCTCCAATCTCCATTTTTGCTTCACCTTCTCTCATATCGTCAACGAGTAAATCTGATGTAGGACCAGCTAATAAACCGTTTTCACTTCCATAAAAGATATTTGATACTTTTTTGTATGGCGAAGTGTTTGAAGTATCGTATTTTCCCAAAGGTAAAATGAAAATATCCGGATAAATATCATTATTTAAGTTAGTTACTTTTGCAAGAAATCCTTGAGATGTGTATTTTGTTGGGTAAGTACTAACTGAGATATATTTATTACCATCAAATGGGTGTGATTTAAGTTCAAATGTTCCATTTTTATAAATAATGGTGAATAATGAAGAATAATGAAAAAGAACAATATCAGAGCTACCGTCATTGTTAATGTCTGTAGTCAACAATTGGTATTTTATACCTACATTATTATATGAAAAAGTTTTTTCATAATTGAAGTCTAATGGATATGTTTTGTTTTGCAAATCGTATAAGTACACTCTTACATAACCTAAAACATCAGTCTTTCCTTCCCAAAGTTGTATTCTATCTTGATAACCGTCTCCATTAACATCTGCAAAATAAATTGAAGTACCATCTGCTTCTGAAAAAGTAGCATCCTCCATTTGAGCATAGTTATTTTTTTCAATCTTAATTTCATGGTCATCTCTAGTGCTAATTTGATCACTCCAAATTATTGAAGTTGGATTAACTCTCTCTGAGTTTTGAGAAATTAGCCCTATTTCATGTAATTTTGAATTATTATAACTGAAAATATAACGAAGTAATTCAGAGTCATCTGATTTTGTTCTGATTTCAAACAATCTTTTGTCATAATTTACACTAAAGTTATTAATGTGCTGTTTTTGGTCAGTTTGAGTATTTTGTTCGTAAACCAAGTCAATAATTTTTGTAGGCAATGAAGTTCCTGTTCCTGTGTATTTTATTTGCGTTAAATAAGCTCCACTATATACATAATCCATATAATTACCAAAAATATCAGTAACCCTATTCAAACGCCATGAAAGAATACGATCATCATTCATGTTATTTGCATTTTTTAAAATTGAATTTACGGAGTTACCATATTCGTAAACTTTACCTTCTTTAGTCGTTAATTCAAAATATATTTTATTGGTAATACTACTCATTTTGATTTTCACTGTTGAATAGTTTTCTGTTTCTAGAACATATTCAGCATCTACCTCAAAATTACTTTTATTATTAATGACTCAACTTTCGCAAGTAAAATAACTTGCTGATTTATAACAAAATAACAGCATATTAATTTGGTAAAGTCGCTGAAAATCAGTAACTTTGTGTCGCTAAACAAAACCCAAATAATATGCTGCGACAC
>Ga0247839_1002227_pt1 | contig 29752 bp, 24 predicted proteins | sample LaCruzMarch2015__6_FD_192405 | JGI IMG/M metagenome (GOLD analysis project Ga0247839, IMG submission 192405) | Freshwater microbial communities from meromictic Lake La Cruz, Castile-La Mancha, Spain - LaCruzMarch2015_16m | ecosystem: Environmental > Aquatic > Freshwater > Lake | place: Spain... | reverse complement strand
CTCCATGCCGGACTGGGAATCCCTGCGGAGAGCTTGATCCGGCCCTCGACTGCTGCTCCCACAGGTTGACGCGCGTCGAAGCGGGAAGTCCCTGTGCTCGCTACCGAAGCCGGAGTAGCGGCAGGGGGCGCCGCAGCGGAGGCTCCCGGCCCGCCCGAAAGAACTCGCACTGCCGCGTGATCGCATCATCGACCGGCGTTAGACTTGTGATGGTTGGCCCGCCCCTCTGTCCCCACCACAGGCATACCGCGATGAACGAGCTTCCGCAAACGACCCGCGTCTATCTGCGTCTGACCCCGGCGATGCAGCGCGATCTACCGGCGTCCATCAATGACCTGCTGGCACAGGAGGGCGTTGATCTGCCCCCAGGGGTCTCTCTCAGCACCGCTCCGATGCCGGTCGGCGAGGGTGAGCCAGTTGCCAAGGACATTGCCATCGTCGTCCACGTGACGATCGACCTGGCCCAGGACCCCCAAGCGCTCGCGCTGCTGATCGGCGCGACTGCCGGGTCGGTGTCCGCGATCATCCTTGCGATCTCCAAGTTCCTGAAAGACCGTGGCCACACACCACGCGTCGTTACTGTGGACGAGTTGGTCGAGAAGATCGGCGAAGACGGCCGGCCCGTCAGGCGGCTCGCACGGGTACGTAAGTTCGTCGAGCCTGGACCGGCACTCAAGGCCGAGGTCGAGGCCCGTTGGAAGCCGGGCAAAGGCCTGGCCGTCGATTTCGACGTTGAGACCTGATTGACATCCGGACAGAGCCGCCGATGGATCGCCCGACCCACCGCAAGATTGCCTGCCTGCTCGGCTGCCCAGACGAGGACGACCAGGCGCGCCTGTGTATCGCCTACGACGGCGACGAGCTAGCCGCCTGCGATGTGCGATCAATGCGCGATGCGCTGGCGCGGCATGGGTTCGAGCCGAACGTCGTCCCGCGTCACCTTCAGCGGCGGGGCGAGGTCTTCGACCACCTAGTCAAGCTTGCCGTGGACGAGAAGCCGGGGGAGTTCCTATTCTTCTTCAGCGGACACGGTCGCTATCGACGGGGCAAGTTAGAACTCGTGCTTGGACCGAACCAGGGCCTCCCGGCGGCGGACCTGCTCGAGGTCTTGGAGGACTGCAAGGCCCTCACAAAGCTCGCAATCCTGGACTGCTGTTTCGCTGGTGCGATCGAGGCCGATTTGATTCGAGCCCTGGACTGGCCCGAACAGCGGAATGACCTGCGTCTGCTGCTCGCCGCCAATGAGGGGCAAAGGGCACTGCATGACCCGACGCAAGGGAGCTACTTCTCCCGGTTCATCTGCGAGGCATTGACTGATTGGACGCTCTGGGAACCGGGTAGCCGCCATAGCTTCGTCGATGCGCATGGCGACATCGGCTCCCACGAATTGGTCGCCTGGCTTCGGACCCGGACTGACGGGCTCGCAAAGGACCTTGGCCTAAGTGCCGTCCAGATCCCCCGCCCGCTTGCGCTACCGCGAGACCCGGAAGGCTTCCGAGTGCTGCGCCTGAACCTGGACCGGCCCCTGGGCTATCCGGAGCACCTGCAAGCCGAGCTGCGCGGCGCCATTGCCGCGAGCGCGACAGCCAGTGACGCCGCCGCGGCGAGCTACGCCTGGTGTGTCGCGCGCCAGAGCGGCACCTCGCTGCCGGAGTCCGAGACACTGAACGGCAACACCGGAATCATTGACGCCTTGCTTCAGCCAAAGGCGTTCTACCTGGACAGCGACGAGCTGAAACTCCCGCTGATCAGCTTTCTCGCTCACCTGAAGCAGGGCTTGGTCGATGGCAACGCCGTTGATCACTGGCTACGGGCCGCCCTGAGCTGGCTGTACCAGAGCGCCAGCCTGAAGATGGAGCACATCAACGACGCCCTGCGCGTCGATGGCGCCCTGCCCGCGGCAGCGTCGCAGCGCCAGCGCCCGCCGTGCCTGTTAATCGAGGTGGCACCTGCGAATCCGCCGCTGAGCGGCTACCAGGTCTCCTGGGACTGGATCGACGCGAAGGGCGAGACCCGTCACAAGGCCGACCGCGGGGCACCCGTAGGCCATGCCGGCCTGCCGGTCGCCATCGCCGAGCGTCTGTCCACCGCGTTCGGTGTGAGCCGCGGCGCCCGGATCGAGCTGGTACTGCCCGCGAAGCTCCTCGCCGACGATGACCTGATCGACCGTCTAGAGCGCCTTCCCTGCTGGGATGCCGTCACTGCCGCGCCGGATGCTGCGCTTCAGCCAGGCCAGCTCGCCCATGAGCGCCCGTTCCTGCTCCGGTGCTGGGAGCGCTGGGGCAGCACCGACATCGACGCCGGGCGCTACGGCGGCTGGCGCCTGCGCCAGCACTGGCAGGACCGCAGTGGCTGTCTCAGTCAGTCACCATCGAAGCCCTGTCTCGACTGGATCGGCTCGGCCAATGCGGCAGCAGAGGCCGAGGCCCGTCTGATCGCACCTCGGCTGGAGCAGCGCCCGCTGGCACTTGGCCTGGTCGGAGCCATCGCAGCGGACCAGTTCGACCGCCTGCTGCGGACCGGCGCGCCGATCCTGTTGTGGCCGCGCTGCAACAGCCCGACAACACCCGAGGCAACCGCCCTGAAAAAAGACCTGAAGACGCGCTGTGGCGAGCCAGGCCTCGCCGCCCTGCCTCGGGCACTCTATGAGCACCGCCGCTACCGAGCGAGCACAGCAGGTGCTTGCGGTGGCACCTACGCGCTGTCGTTGCTCTGGGATACCCCGGACTTGCTCAAGTACGATCAGCCCCCCGACGACCCCGACCTGATGTTCGAGGCCCACCCATGACCAACGCGGACCGCGCCGACTGGCGCATCTTCACCGGCGATGACACCAACCGCGGCGAAAAGGGGCTGAACATTGCCCGCCTCGACTCCCTGCCGGACCCGCCGCCGTGGCGCTGCTTCGCGACGCTGGACCGCGAGCGCGCCCGCAGCTTCATTCCCGAGCCCGAGCACATCAATCGAGTCAACGCCGCGCTGTACCTGCGCCGGCCGCTGCTCGTCACCGGTGACCCCGGCACCGGCAAGACCACGCTGGTCTATGCCGTCGCCCGCGAGCTGGGCCTTGGTCCAGTGCTGCGCTGGTCCATCACCAGCCGCAGCACGCTGAAGGACGGGCTCTACGAATACGATGCCGTCGCCCGTTTGCAGGACGCTTACCTGTCGAGCCAGGCGCCAAAGGACCGCGTACCGCCGGGAGCGCAGGACGGCGCGCCGACCGAAACGGAAATGGCACCCGCCGCGCCCAAGGACCCCGCCGACATCGGCCCCTACCTGACCTTGGGTCCACTCGGCACCGCCTTCTTCGCCAACCAGCACCAGGACCCGGCAACCGGCAAGGTCCGCTACTTTCCTCGCGTACTGCTGATCGACGAGATCGACAAAAGCGACATCGACCTGCCCAACGACCTGCTGCACGTCTTCGAGGAAGGCCGCTTCGAGGTACCCGAGTTGGTGCGGCTGAAGGACAAGTGCCCGACGGTTCAACTGCGCGCCTGGGGCCAGGATGCCGGGCTGCTTACGGTCACCAACGGCGAAGTCAAGTGCCAGGAGTTCCCGTTGGTGGTGTTGACCAGCAACGGCGAGCGCGATTTCCCGCCTGCCTTTCTGCGCCGCTGTCTGCAACTGCGCATGCAGCCGCCCAACAAGAACCGGCTGGAGCAGATTGTCCGCGCCCACCTGTTCGCGCTGCCCGCTAACGCCACCGCCGACGAGCGCGACGCGATTGCGGAGCGCTGGCGCGCCAACACCGACGAGATTACGCGCCTCATCGAAACCTTCCTGACGTACCGCGACGACGAACACCGTGAGCAGGCGACCGACCAACTGCTGAACGCGGTCCAGTTTGCACTCAGCGGCGTCGATCTGAGCGGCCTGCTCGACGCCGTTTTCGCGCCGCTGTCCGGCACTGCGAGCTGACGCCAGCCCCACCCCATGGACCAACTCCGCGCGCTGATTGACCGCCTCTACGCGCGGGGAGTCTATTCTGAGCAGTGCCCGGCCTGGCCGCTGGAGTTGGCCGATGCGCTGTGGCTCGGAACCTACCTGCCGAGGGGGCCGGAGTCGGCAGCGGAACCAAGCCCGGAATCGACGGGTGGTGAAAACGCGCGGTCGAGCACCGCTGCCGATCCCCCGAAGAACGCCGAAGAGCCCGGAGCCAGGCAGGCGGCAGTCGCGCACCCGCCGCCCGGCCCGTCCCGCCGCCAGCAGACCGAAACCGCCGAGGCCGAACTGCGCATCCGCGAGGGGCCGCGCGGCGCGGCGGACAGCACCCGCGCCGGGGCCAGCGGCGGCAGTGGCTCTGGTTCTGGCCCCGGCGCGACCACGTTGCGCGTCGCCCGTCCCGGCCTGCTGCCGGACCCGCTCGGGATCGGTCGGGCGCTACGCCCGTTGCTACAACGCCTGCCGTCTCGGGGCAAACTGGTCCTCGACGAACCAGCGACCGTGCACAACTTCGCCGAGCTGCGCCTGCCGGTGCCGGTGCTGCGCGGGGCGCCGGAGCGGCGCTGGGAACTCGCCGTCGTCATCGACAACCATCCGTCAACAATTCTGTGGCAGCCGCTGCTTGCCGAGTTGACCGAACTCCTCGCCCGCCACGGCGCCTTCCGGGATCTCCGCCTGTGGCGGCTTGAAACCGCCGGTGCCGGCCCGGTGCGGCTCTGGCCCGGCGCCCATGGCGGGGCGCCACGCTCGCCGAAAGTGCTATCTGACCCCCTCGGGCGCCGCGCCGTATTGGTCGTCAGCGACTTCAGCGCCGCCGGCTGGCGTAGCGGCCGCAGCCCAAGTCCGCAGGGTGAGCCCCATCCGCTCGATGTCCTTGCCGACTGGCAGCGCACCCAGCCGGTGGTGCTGCTGCACCTGATGCCGCCCGCCCGCTGGCCGCGCTCGGCCTTCGGCGCCGCCGAACTGGCCAGGCTGAGTGCCGCGTCACCCGTCGCGGTCGGTGCCGTCGCCGGACTTCGGCTCAGTACCGGGAGCGCGCTCTCGGCGCAACCCGCCTCCGGCCCGGGTCCACTGACCCTGCCGGTAATCGGCACCGACGCGCCGAGCCTGTCGGCCTGGGCGCGCCTCGTCACCGGTCGCGCGGGTGTGGAGCTGACCGGCGTGCGCTTCCCGGTCGAACCGTCCCCCCGATTGGCATCCCCCACTGGCGCGCGTCCAGCGCCGCGACCCCCCGAGCCCGACCCCCGCGAACGCCTGCGCCGTTTCATGGCCGGGGCCTCGGAGCCGGCCCGCGCGCTGGTACTCGCCTGCGCCGGTGTGCCGCTGACCCTGCCCGTGGTGCGGCTGGTACAGGAGGCGGCGGGCATCGACCCGAACCCCGCCGCTCTGGCCGAGCTGTTTCTGACCGGTTTGCTGCGGCCCATCCGCGAGCAGCCGAGCGCCGACCCGTCGCCGCTGGATCGCATCTATGACTTCCCGCCCGGAGTACGACCACTGCTGATCGACGCCAACGACCCGGCGGAGATGCGCGACCTGTTGCGCCGCGTCGGTCGCCTGATCGAGCGCCGAATGGGTTCCACCCGCGATTTCCTCGCCCGCTGGCTCGACCCGGACCGCCCGGTGGACACCGGCGGAGCCGAGCCCCTGTTCGAGCCCTTTGCGCGGATTCGGCTCCAAGTCCTGCGCCGCCTCGGCGGCCACTATTTAGACGAGGCGGCTCAGCTTGCCGCGGGGCTGGAGGGCACCGAACCCCCACCGCGTCCGGACCTGCTGCTGCTCGCCGAGACCCAGGCCATCGCCGATGCCCTGCTCGCGACCTACCGCGAGCGCTTCGGTCGCGCTGGACGCACGCCCGAGCCCTTCTTCGCCGACTGGCAGCGCTGTTGGGATCTGGGTCAGTTCCTTGGGTCCGATGTCGTGCTGGCGGGGCCGGTTGGAGCGGATGGTCCGGCGCCGGTCAGGCAGGTGTTGGAGGCTTTGAAGCCAGGCGCAGTGTTAGTCTTGGAGCAGTCGCCTGGCGGCTTGGGAGGGACCCGGCCTCCGCCATCGGTACATATCGTCAACGAATGCCGATTCTTCGGTGTGCCAGCCAAGACGCGATCCGAAGTCGTATTCACCCCAAGCCCCGAAGTCTTGAATTGGCTCTCGATTGGCCGCGAGCTACCAAGCGGGCGCGATGCCATCGCAGCGCCGTCAATCCACCTCGGGCCAACATCCCAGAGCCAGATGCTAGTCCGCACCTGCGCCGACACCGCAACTGCATGGGGTTTGCTGGGCCGCTTCGACGACGCCCCGCCCACTTCACTCGCAGACGACGAGGCGACTCGACATCGCGCCAGCGCCGGGGTGCTTGCGAGCTTCACGCTCGATGTACTGGAGCAGATCCCCCGCGGCCCCTGGCCCTTCCGCGACAATTTCGCCGACGGATCCGGCCCCGGCCCCGAGCTGGTCTGGCTTCCCGGCGGGACCTTCACGATGGGCAGCCCGGACGGAGTCGGCGAGGAGATCGAGCACCCGGCACGCGCCGTCACGCTGACCCACTACGCGGTCGGCAAGTATCCGGTCACCGTCGGCGAGTTCCGGCGCTTCGTCGATGCGACCGGCTACCAGACCGAGGCGGAGGAGGGCGAGGGCGCGTGGGTACACAACCGCGGCGACCGAGCCCAGAAGGATGACGCGAGCTGGCGAAAGCCTTACTTGGATCAGGATGATCGCCATCCGGTGGTCTGCGTCACTTGGAACGATGCCAAGGCTTACTGCAGCTGGATCAGCCAGCAGACGGGGCAGACCTATCGACTCCTAAGCGAGGCCCAGTGGGAGTGCGCCTGCCGAGCGGGCAACGCGGGTAGCTGGTGTTTTGGTGACGACGAGGCGCAATTGGGACGGTATGCCTGGTACGGAGCCACCGCCGGAGACGGGACCAGGCCCGTCGGCGGCAAGCTTGCCAACGCCTGGAGCCTGCATGACGTGCACGGCAACTGCTGGGAGTGGTGCGAGGACTGGTTCGGGCGCTACTCGGGAGCCGCCGAGCAAGACCAGACTGGTCCGAACGCCGGCTCCCGCCGCACCATCCGCGGTGGCTCGTGGTACTCGCCTGGGGGCTACTGCGCCTCGGCGTATCGCGAACCACATTTACCCGCGTTCCGCGACGACAACCTCGGCTTCCGCCTTTCGAGGCGTGGCCCTCTGTCCTCTTACCCTTTTACCCTTGGCGGCACCAATAGAGTGCCGCCGCCAATACCGGAGTTCCTACCCGACCTGCACGACGCCCTCGCCAACGGCAGCGTTGCGCCGACAATGGTCTGGCTACGCGGTGGTGACTTTATCATGGGGCAGGACGACAGCCCCTACGAGGACGAGAAGCCCGCGCATCCGGTGCGGGTCTCGGCCTTCTCCATTGGACAGTACCCGGTGACCTTCGAGGAATACGACCGTTTTTGCGACGACACCGGCCGCGACAAGCCGGACGATCGTGGCTGGGGCCGCGGTCGGCGGCCGGCCATCAACGTCAGTTGGGATGATGCCAGTGCCTACTGCGACTGGCTAAATCGGCAGCAGCAGACCGGTACCTACAGGCTGCTCACCGAGCCCGAGTGGGAATTCGCCTGCCGTGCCGGCACCGAGACCCGGTGGTACTGCGGCGACGACGAAGAACTGCTCGACCAATATGCCTGGTACGCGGAGAACAGCTACGGGAAGACCCATCCCGTCGGCGAGAAGCACACCAACGCCTGGCAGCTCTACGACCTGCACGGCAACGTCTGGGAGTGGTGCGCGGACTGGTATGCCGATCGTGCGGCAGATGCGAGGATGGCAGAACAAGTTCGCGTGGCGTCAAGGCCGACCGCAAACCCAGACCCGCTGCGGAGTAAGGAAGAGCTTGAAGGATTCGCCCTTGAAGAGCTTGCGGTACTGCGGATTGAAGAGCACGAAGACGGTCGGTGGGCGTTGATCCGTGCGCCCGGCGATACGCTACATCGCGTCCGAGTGGGCAATTACATCGGGCTCATCAACGGCCAGATTCTCAGCATTGACGAAAAGGGTATCTGGCTGAGCGAGTTGAGCAGGGCGTCCGATGGTGGCTGGCGTGAACGGCAGGTGCATCTGCCGATCATTTATTACTCACCATCCCGCGTAACACGTGGCGGTACCTGGGACCGAGGCGCGGACATCTGCCGGTCCGCCTACCGTGGGTTCCGACAGCCTGAGAACCGAAGCCACTTTCATGGTTTCCGTTTAGCTCGTTCCGGTCCGTGGCCCCGGCACCCTTGTACCCTTTGCAGAGACGCGGGGTTAATGAGTGCGCAGCAGACCGATCTTGATGGCGACGACACACGAGTTGTCGGAGCGACCGCTCACCTGCGACCTGAACAGGGTTTTTCATTCCCCACCATCAGTGTAAGCGCGGACAAGTTGATCGGTTCAGCAAGTGATCCCGAAGAGGATCGCTTAGAAAAAGATGAAAGCGGTTCCGGCGAGCGGGTTGCGCGGGATATGGAGCAGCCAGTTCGGGAGCAATTGCTAGACGAATTTTTACAGAAGGGGTTTATTCTTGAAGATCAGGATGGCGATGTTGAGTCAGTCAGTTCGGCAGATTTTCGGCGTTATCATGCGACAGTGGTCGAGGCCAATGTGCAAGAAAGTGGTCAGCAGCGAGTATCGCTAATAGTGGCCGGAGTTATTCGGTATATTGCGGAACTGAGCTACGGCGACTTAGACACAGCCACATATGATTCTGAAGATGGTAACTATTTATTTCACGATCACGTGCACGAAGCTGTTGATCGCGAAGTTGAATTCGAAGCTTTAGTAACGCTGGATGGCGAGGAATCAAACGGCGGGTACTGGGATATCACTGTTGAGTGGACAGTTCCTACGGACGTTTTAGTCGAGTCGAGCAAAGATGAGGATTGGCCCTACAAATGAAGAGCCGCTGGACTGGGGCGGATGCCCGCTCGTCGATAAGGTCCGGTACCGGACCGAGCGCGTGTTCAGGGCGGACAACACTTGGTGTTCTCGACCGAGTAAACGTCATGCGCGTACCAAACGGCGAACAGGCAACCGTGGATGTTCGCAAACTGCGTGATTATTGCATGAATCCGTTGCACCCCGAAGGCAAGCACAAGGCGCGCCTGTTCGCGGCGGCGTTGAGCATGACCGATGGGGACGCCGAAGCACTTTGAACCGCTTTACTGCAAGTCGTCCAATTGATGACGCAACGCTCGGACGGTATGATGCGTATGGTCAGCGCTATCAGATCGACTTCGCGTTCGATTGGCAAGGTCGCCGTGCAATGCTGCGAAGCGGATGGATCATCGAGCACGGGTCTCATATCCCCCGTCTTACCACCTGCTATCCCCTTTGAGAGGACAAGACGATGAGCGAAGCCATTCGATGGCTCGATGTTGTTGCCTTGACATCCCGTATTCCCGAGTATGGTCTGAACCGTGGCCAGGTTGGAACGGTGGTAGATATTCTGGCTGACGGCCAGGCCTTCGAGGTCGAATTCTGCGACCGTGCGGGACGCACCTACGAATCGGTCGGCTTGCGGCCGGATCAACTCATGACGCTGCATTTCGACCCCGCTGTACCCGAACTGATGGAAGATGCGGCTTAGCCCGCAAGACCGCCATCCAGGTTAAGCACATGCCCGGTCGGGCCTTGGTCATAAATCCGGCCATCGCGCGATCTGCACGGTCGTCGGTCCGCGCAGCGGACCCTGCGGGTTACGGTGTTACCGCAGGGTCCGCTGTGAGGACCGTCGGCGGCCGGCCGGAATCATGCCTAAGGCCTATTTGGGCAAGCGCTGTCGTATCCATGTGGGATTCCTTCGGCAGTCGATCACTGCATAGACGCGGGCGATGTTGCCGGAGGTGCGGTAATACACGGCGAAGGGAAAACGCTTCGACAGCATTCGGTGGTAGTCGCCAAAGGCCTGCGGATGCATGCCGGCGGTGATGACCAGGGAATCGATGTCCGAATAGAGACTGTCGAGGAAGTACGCGCCCACGCCCGGAGCGCACTGTTCATAGAAGCGATAGCCTTCAACCAGATCATCCGTGGCCGAGCGAAGAATCTTGACTTTCATGCAATCCGCTCGCGGATCACTCGCTTCGCCTCCTCCCAATCCAACAATTCGTCTGAGCCGGCCTGAAAACTCCGCTCGCGCTCCTCCAGGATACCGCGATGCCAATCCAGCGGCTCCGGCGACGGATGCAGGCGGCAGAGATCATCCCATAGGGCTTCCATCGCCAGCAGCTTTTCCTCAATGGTCATCGAGCCGAGTGGAAGCGCGGAAGACATGGAGTTTTCACCTTTGTAATCTTGGGTGCCCACAGATTGGTTTCACGGTAACCGTCGCGGGGCCTCAAGACCTTGCGCCCACGGCAGGTAGTCAAACTTTACGCCAATAGGCCAGGACGTTCCAAGCGGCCGAGGCTCCCGGCCCGCCCGAAAGGACTCGCGCTGCCGCGTGATCGCGATTCAGAGTGCGTCAATCTTGACGTGCGTCAAAATTGACGCAATAATATCGCCATCCTATATCAAAGGGCACTGCAGCGATGTCGATAGCACTGGGTAACAAAGCGGAGGGGGATGCCTTCTTCGACCGGGAGAACGAGCGGCAGGACCTCTGGCGCTATCTAGATGGGGACCACGTCGTGCTCGGCGGCCCGCGGCGTCTGGGCAAGTCCTCGCTGTTGCAGCGGCTGGCGGACGAGGCCGCCGGACAGGGGTTGCTTGCCAGGCTCGTGGACGTGGGTGGGGTCGACACGCCCGCGGGCTTTATCGATGCCCTGGACCGCGCCTTCCCCGACCAGACGATCGCGGGGCATCTGCGTGGCGCAGGCAAGGCGGTCGGTCGCTGGAAGTCCCGGCTGCACAAGGTCGATTTGACGCTTCCCGGTGGCCTGGGCGGGAGCATCGAGTTCCAGGCCCCGCCGGATGCCGCCTGGTCACAGAGTGCTCGGCACTTGCAGGAGCGGCTGTCCGAGGCCCCGGTGTTGCTGCTGGTCGATGAGGTGTCGGTCTTCCTGGAGAAAGCGCTGGCGCGCGACCAGCCCGACACGGTCAGGTTGCTTGCCTGGCTGCGCGGGTGGCGGCAACAGCGCAGCTTGGCGTGTCGCTTCCTGTTCTCGGGGTCCATCGGGCTCAATGCGCTACTGGCCCGCCACGGTCTCGGCACCTATTTCAATGACTGCTTCGACTACCGGCTCGGTCCCTTCCAGGGCGGGGCGGCGCTTGCGATGCTCGCGACGCAGTGCGAGCGGGGCGGCTGGGTGCCGGAGCCCGAGACTTTGCCCTGTCTCTGCGACCGCGTCGGCTGGCTCTCGCCCTTCTACCTCAACCTGCTGCTGGACTCCGCCATGTCCGCGGCGCGGGATCGCACGCATGAGACCGGCGCCGCGGGGCACCGGCTGCTGACCACGGACGTGGATGACGGCTATGACCGGCTGCTGGCCGTGCGCTCCCGCTTCACCCACTGGTACCAGCGCCTGGAGCGGGACCTGTCCGTCACGGACCTCGTCTTCACCCTGCGTATCCTGGGATCTGTCGCGACCGCCGACCAGGGACTGACCCGCCGCCAGGTGCTGGCGCGCCTGAGCAAGCTGGAGCCGGACCCGGACCGGCGCGTGGCCCGGCTCGACCAGGCCATGCTTGGCCTGGAGGAAGACGGCTACCTGGACGCCTCCGGTGAGCATATTCAATTCCCCTCCTTCATCCTTCGCGACTACTGGCGCCGCAACCATGGCCGTTGACACCATCCCGCTCAGAGTGGCTGCCGCCGCGGGGGTCGCACTCAACGCCACCGTCAAGTACAACCCCCACCTGTGGGGGCCGGACGAGCTGCGGTCCATTTTCGTGGTCCGCACCCGCGAGCTTCAGGGGCTGCTGGATCGGCTGCGCGCCACCCCGGACGCGCGCGTTCCCCAGCACGTTCTGGTCACCGGCTCACGGGGGATGGGCAAGACCACACTGCTGCGCCGCCTGGCGCTCGCGGTGGAGGATGATGCGGAGCTTTCAAAACGCTGGGTCCCGGTCACCTTCCCGGAAGAGCAATACACCGTCAGCACCCTGGCCGAGCTGTGGCGCAATGTGCTCGATGCCCTGGCCGATACCCGTGAGCGCCAGGGTGCATCGACCCAGGAGCTGGGCCGACTCGATGGCGAGATCCGCCGTATCGGCGAACTGCCGGCGGACGCGCAGGAGTCCGCCGCTTTGGAAAGCCTGGCAGACTGGATGCGATCCAACGGCCGGCGTCTGCTGCTGCTCATCGACAGCACCGACCTGCTTCTGTCCAACCTGGCCGGGACCGCCGAGCCCGGCGCGCCCAAGGCTGCCAAGGGCAAGAAGGCCGGCCCAGGGGCCGGGGCCGCCAAGGTCGCCAGGGTCGATGGCGGTGCGACCCCCCTGTGGCGGCTGCGCGGCACGCTCGCCCACGATCCCGGCATCTTCTGGCTCGGCGCCAGCTATCAGTCGCTGGAGACCGATCACGCCTACCAGGACGCCTTCTGGGATTTCTTTGAACTGGTGGAGTTGCGCCCCCTCCAGGTCGCCGAGATGCGTCAGGCTATGCTGGCCCTCGCCCGCACCTTCGGCGCGGGGCGCGGACTGACGGGGGAGGACGCCGAGCGTGAGATGGCCCGCAACCTCGACACCCGCCCCGAGCGGCTCAAGGCCCTGCGCGCCATCACCGGGGGCAATCCGCGCACCACCGTCATGCTCTACGAGCTCTTCGCGGCCGGCGGGGCGGACGACGTTCACAGCGATCTGCGGCGTCTCCTGGACACCATGACTCCGCTCTATAAGGCACGCATGGAGGCACTCTCCGACCAGGCCCGCAAGCTGCTTGCCCACCTGATGGAGCATTGGGCGCCGATCTCGGCGCGGGATTTGGGGCTGGTATCCGGCATCGCCACCAACACCGTCAGCGGCCAGTTGGGTCGGCTGGAGGCCGAGGGGCTGGTGGAGAAGGCGGCGCTGGCGGGCACCAAGCGCGCCGGCTACCAGGCTAGCGAGCGTCTGTTCAACGTCTGGTACCTGATGCGCTATGCCTCGCGGCGGCTGCGCCAGCGCCTCACCTGGCTGGTGGAGTTCATGCGGCTCTGGTACAGCGGGGACGAGCTGACGGCGCTGGCCCGCCACCGGGCGAGCCAGCACGGGCAGGGACGCTTGTGCCGCGGTGAGCAGCTCGAATTCTCCCGGGCCCTAAGCCTCGCCCTGCCCGATGGTGATGCCGACCACTATCGTCTGGACTGGGCCGTCTTCCGTGCCGCCCGGCGGACGACTGACCGCACCCGTGCGGACCTGGGCGCGCTTTTCGAGCTGGACGGGGAGGATCGGGAGTATGCCACCGCCGACGACTATCTGCCGCGATTCGAAGCCCTCGACGCCCGCCTTGCCCAGTGCCCCCATCTGACGGAAGACAGCCGCGGGACTTGGATCGCGGCGGTGAAGTCCAGCCTGTCACTGACGCTCCCCGAGAAAGAGCACATCGCGGATGCGGCCAAGGCACTCACCGAGCCGGAGTACCGCGACCGACTCAGGGCGCTGCAGGACGAGCGTGAGCGGTGGGAGCAGGACTACGGAGGGGCCGCCGTCGGCGCCGTGCGGGATGTCGTGCTGGCCGGCGACTTCTTTCCGGACTGCCCGGACTCCACGCTGGCCCATACCCAGATCATCAGGTGCTTTGGCGAGGACTTCAGGGCCATCGGGCTCGCCCTGGACCTGTTTGCACGGCATCACCGCGACGCCTGGCTGGAGATGGTCGTGCGGTGTGCTCTGGACCTGGACCCGCAGGTCGCCAGCCTTTGGAACAACCTCGGCCTCTTACTGAGCAAGCAGCCCGGCCGCGCGGACGAGGCGGAGGCCGCCTACCGCCGCGCCGCCGAGTTGGACTTTTCGGACCCCTATCCAGTGGCTAACCTGGCACGCCTGCTGGCGGCTCTGGGGCGACAATCAGAGGCAAGTGCGGCCTACCGCCAGACCGTCGCGCTGGCCCAGGCGGCGGATGGGCAGGGCGCCGGGACGGAGATTCCGCCGGCCAATCGGGGCTTCGGGCACGCCCACCTGCTGCTCCAGGCCCACCTGTGGCTCGGCAACCGCGACCTGGCGCTCCATGCACTGGATCGCCTGACTCAGGCCGCCGCCGCAGGGGATCGGGACGCCTTCTCCCGGCTCAAGGAGCAGACCCGCGAGTGCGGGCACATTGGCCTGGGGTCGTCTCTGAAGGATCTGATGGGGGCGGGCACCTGGGCGGACTTCCTGCAACCCTTCGCTCTCGCGTTGGGCGCCGCCGCGGCGGATGACCCGGCGGACGCCCTCGCCGGTGCCCCCCCGGAGCTGCGCACCCTGGCAGAGGAGATCCTGGCGGAGCTCAGGTGATTTCCGGGAAACGATGTACCAACGTGTAGGGGCGACGTGTAGGGGCGACTTTAGTCGCCCCTAAAGCCGCCTACAGCCTCCTGCGGATCGTGCTGCACCCGCACAACCGACAGGAGGTCGAGGTTTCAGCCGAACGCGGCGCAGCCGCCCGCTAAAGCGTCGACCTCCGGTCGCGTCGCCCCGGTCACCGGAGGTTGACCCCGCGTGGTACAGATCGCCCATGCGCCGTGGACCGCATCGGTCAGCCCGCCATCCCCGCTAATTCCGCCGCGAGCCCTCTGAGCCCAATCGCCTCGATGCCGTGGCCTTTCGGATAGCGCTCATCCCCAGCGTAGACCAGAAAGGCGCATTCCGGATGGAGGTCGTCCAAGGCTTGGCGCAGACCCGGCTCGACTTTCGGGGCCGGGCCGCGCTTGATCTCGATGGCCCAGAGCCGGTTGCCCGGCAGTTCCAATACCAGATCGACCTCGACGCCGGTGGCGGTCCGGTAGAAACTCGCCTGGGTGCGCTCGGGGGCGGCGCGCAAGAGCGTCTCGATGACGAACCCTTCCCAACTCGCCCCGGCCACCGGGTGTCCGAGCAGATCGTCCAGATCGTCCAGCCGGAGCAAGGTGTGGACCAGGCCGCTGTCGCGCACATAGACTTTGGGCGACTTGACCAGCCGCTTGCGCACGTTGGCAACATAGGGCGGCAGGCGGCGCACCAGGAGCAGGTCGACCATCAGGTCCAGATAAGCGATGCGTCCGGCGAGGCTCTCGCTCGATTGCTGCAGCAGGTCCAGCGACGCGGACCCGAGCAGCAGAAACTGGCCGGCCGGTTCGCCCGCCAGCACGCGTTCGTCGATCAGTCCCCGCAGCACCTGGAACAAGTGTGGGGCGCGCTGGACCTCGTCGATGATCGTGAGCCCCCCGCGGCGGGCGTCCAGATAACCGCGTGCATCCGAGAGCTTTTCAAGGTCCGCCGGGTTTTCCAGGTCCAGGTACAGCGCGCCCGCCGCGGCAGGACAGGTGCGGGCGAGTGTGGTCTTGCCCACCTGGGCGGGGGCCGAGCAGGGCAACGGCCGGGAACTGGCGGAGGCGGCGTTCCAGGAGGGGCTGGATTTGGCGGGTGATCATGGTTGCAATTGTGGCGTGGCGTGCCGGATTTGCAACCTTTTCCGACCTTGGTGTTCAGTGGAGACTGGAGAACTTTGTACCAGCGCAACGCACCGGAGGCTTTACCGTGAAAGTGCGTAGTCAGGCCATCCTGGCCTGACGGCGTCGGGGCTGGAACAGTCAGGGCTGGAAGCCCTGACTACGCAGCCTCGCACGCCGCGACAGTGGTCGCGAGGACTTTCATGTTTCGGGGTGGCGGGGGCGCCATGACCATTAGGCAATGCCGCCCGCTAAGGTGATTTCCGGGAAACGATGTACCAACGTGTAGGGGCGACTTTAGTCGCCCCTAAGGCGATTTCCGTGAATAGGCATCCGGACTGCGCATGCGCAGAAAGCCTGTTGGGTTGTAGGGGCGAATGAATTCGCCCCTACACGGCGGAGAAGGGGATGTCTCAGGCGAGTTCGTCGGCACCGATGAGCTGCATCAGGCCGAAGCTCTTGACGAAGGGGTTGGCCATGCGCGGGTCCTTGAGCATGCCCTTGTAGTCGCCGACTTTGAACTTGAGTTTGCCGGTGGCGAAGGCGATGCCCATGCCGGCCATGCCGATGCCGTTCTCGACCCACTTGAGCCAGTCCTTGAGATCGGCGCGCATGTCCCAGTTGGCTTCCGGGTCGCCCGCGGTCCAGGCACCGGCACGCACGCAGATGCCTTTTTCGACCACGAAGATGCCGCGGGGATTGTCTTCATTCTTGAAGCCACAGTAGATCACGGAGTCGAAGCCGATCTCGGCCAGCTTCTCGCACACTTCGGGTTCGTTGTTCCAGGCGTCCTTGAGCTCGTTCATCCAGTCGGCGGAAAAGAGTTGGGCCATCGAAGTTGTCCTCCAGGTTAGGGTCGGGGCCGCCGGGACAGGGTTTGACCCGACGGGTTAGGCAGCGCGTGGGGGAGTGCGCGGAACGGCGTCCGCGGGGCTCGCGAATTCTAGCAGGATGGGGGCAAAAGGGTATCGAGCAAGAGGTTATTCCGGGTCGCCATCAGTTGGTCGTTGCCGCCTTGCTGTCCGAGGCGATCTCGGTCTTCGACTTGGTGTCCGGACTGATCTTGATCCGCTTCTCGATGCGGCCGCCGCAGTTGGTGAAGCAGTCCTCGTATTGCCGGTCACAAATGGTCATATCCGCCCCCAGGCAGGTTTCCGGCGGCCGGCAGTTTCCGCCCCCGCCGCCGCGGCACAGGTCGTAGTCTTCCTTGGCCTGGGCGTGCCAGTCCTGGCAGGCGCGCTCGCGGGTCTCCTGACGCTGGCGGCACTGGGTCTTGAGCAACTCGCACCGGTTTTGACAGGATTGACCCGGCGACGCGTCGGGCTCGATCAACCGTTTTTCGTAGAGCCCCTGAGTGCAACCGACCATGAGCGCGAGCAGCGCGACCGGCCCGATGAGGCGAGCCTTGAGATACAGGGCGCGAACGGTGTGCGGCAGGGTCATCAGGGGTCTCCGTGTCTGTGTCGATCGCTGGGCCGCGACTTTACCATAGTCGGGGCCGGCGCCTGCCGTCGTGCTGCACCGGGTCAGCAATTCCAAATTTGGGCGGCACCGCGCGACCTCTGGTGGATGCGGCGCGCGCGACCGCCGTGCCGAGTCCCCGAGACCGAGCGGCGCGCCTTATCCACCCTACAACGGAGCCGGTTTCGTAGGGTGGATAAGCGCAGCGCATCCACCATCGGCCTCGCTGCCGACACGCTGTTGGCGGCGGCCACCCAAATTTGGAACTGCTGGCACCGGGTCGTTCGTGGCGCCACGTGGAAAGACCACCAGGTGCGTGGCCTCCAGGCGGATACCGATGTTGTCGCCGATGGCGTGCTGGTGGTGACTGGGGACCAGGCTCAGGCATTGGGTCCCGCTCTCCAGGCGTAGTGTGTAGAGGTATTCGGCGCCGCGGAAGGCGCGGGCGACGACGGTGGCGCGGCGCGGGCTGGACTCGTCGTAGATCAGGTCATCGGGGCGGATCAGGACTTCGGCCGCATCACCGGCTTGCAGCCCGTGGGCGTGCGCCCCGGCCACCCGCCCGAGTTCGGTCCGCACCCGCAGCGCATCGACAACCTCACCGGGGAGTATGACCCCTTGACCGATGAAGTCCGCGACGAAGCGGTTAGTCGGCTCGTGGTAAAGGTCGAAGCCGGTCCCCCATTGATGGATCTGGCCATTACCAAGGACGCCGATCTGATCGGCCATGGCGAAGGCCTCGAACTGGTCGTGGGTGACCAGGACCGCGGTGACCCCGTCACGCCGCAGCACCTCGCCCACCTCGCGCGCCAGTTGTTCGCGTAAGTCCGCGTCCATGCTCGAGAAGGGCTCGTCCAGCAGCAGGATGTCCGGGCGCGGGGCCATGGCGCGGGCCAGGGCCACCCGCTGCTGCATCCCGCCCGAGAGCTGGTGGGGATACTGCTGGGCGGCCTGTTGCATGCCGACCAGCTCCAACAGTGCGTCGACCCGCTCGGCGCGCGCCCGCCGGGGCAGGGCACGCAGGCCGAAGCCGACGTTGCGCGCCACCGTGAGGTGCGGGAACAGCGCGAAGTCCTGGAACACCATGCCGATGCGGCGCGCCTCCGGAGCCAGGGTGCGGTCCGGCCCCGAGACCTCCCGGCCGCGGATCAGGATGGCGCCGCGGGTCACCGGCTCGAAACCGGCGATGGCCCGCAGCACCGTGGTCTTGCCGCAGCCGCTGGGGCCGAGCAGGCAGCCGATGGCGCCGGCCTCCAGTTCGAATGACACCGCGCGCACAATCTCGCGCCCGCCATAGGCGACGGTCACGTCGCGGACTTCAAGTTGAATGGGCATCGCGGGACCGGGTGATGGAGCGGCTCAGGAGGATGACCGGAATCAGCCCGGCCAGGACGATGGTCAGCGCGGCCGGGGCCGAATCGGCCAGCCGCTCGTCGCTTGCGAGTTCGAAGGCGCGCACCGCCAGCGTGTTGAAATTGAAGGGCCGTAGGATCAGAGTCGCCGGCAGTTCCTTGAGCACATCAACGAACACCAGCAGCAGGGCGGTGATCAGACTGCCCTTGAGCATCGGCAGATGGACGCGCCGCAGCACCTGGCCGGGGCGCAGGGCCATGGAGCGGGCGACCTCGTCCATGGAGGGCCGGATCTTGCCGAGCCCGGCTTCGACCGTCTGCAGCGCCACCGCCAGGAAGCGCACCAGATAGGCGAACAGCAGCGCGGCCAGGGTGCCGCTCAGCAGCAGCCCGGTGGACACCTGGAAGGTGGCACGCAGCCAGGCATCCAGGGTGTTGTCGAGCCAGGCGAAAGGGATGATCACGCCGATGGCGATCACGGTGCCGGGAACCGCATAACCCAGCCCCGCGAGCCGCACGGCCGTGCGCACCGGCGGTGACGGATGCAGCCGTTTGCCGTAGGCGAGCAGCACGGCGAAGACCAGTGCGGCCAATGCGGCCACCGCCGCCAATCCCAGGCTGTGGAGGACCAGACTCAGGAATTGCGTGTCATAGACGGTATGGGCGATGGTCGCCGCCCAGGCCGCGAGTTGTCCCGCGGGGATCAGGAAGCCGAACAGCAGGGGCAGGGTCGAAAAGGCGACGGCCGCCGCCGCCCGCCAGCCGCGCAGGCGGTGGCGGCGGATCGCCTGGTGACGCTGACTCGTCTGGTGATACCGTGAATGGCGGCGTGAGCTGTGCTCCAACGCGATCAGCACCAGCACGAAGCTCAGCAGCAGGGCCGAGAGCTGGGCCGCGCCGGCCGGGTCGCCCAGCCCGTACCAGGTGCGGAAGATCCCGGTGGTAAAGGTCTGAACACCGAAATACTGCACGGTGCCGTAATCCGCCAGGGTCTCCATCAGGGCCAGTGACAGGCCGGCCGCAATCGCCGGCCGGGCCAGCGGCAGCGCGACGCGCCAAAAGGTCTGCCAGGGACCGTTGCCCAGGGTGCGGCTGACATCGAGCACGCACAGCGACTGACTCAGAAAGGCCGCCCGCGTGAGCAGATACACATAGGGATAGAGGACCAGCGACAGCATCAGCGCCGCCCCGCCCAAGGACCGCACCTCCGGAAACCAATAGTCCCCATGGCCCCAGCCGGTGAGGCCCCGCAGGCTGGTCTGCACCGGTCCGGCGAAATCGAGCATCCCTGTACTAGGTGTAGGCGATGATATAGGCCGGCATCGCCATCGGCAGCAGCAAGGCCCACTCGAAGATGCCGCGGCCGGGGAACTGGCACATGCTGGTGAGCCAGGCGGTGCCGACCCCGCCGATCAGGGTGCCGACCGTGACCCCCAGCATCAACAGCAGCGAGTTGGTGACATAGTCCGGTAGCACCGTGGTCGCCAGATGGCGCCAGGTGTCGCCGGCCGGGACGAGCACAAAGCCGGCGATCACCAGCACCGGCAGCGCCAGCACCAGGGCGACGCCGACGATGCCGGCGGACCAAAGTCGCGAGGCGGAGCTAGTATTCAAACCGTGTCGACGGCTATTTCCAGCCTGCCCGGTCCATCAACTTGACCGCCGGGGCATTGAGTTCGCCCAGCCGCGCCAGGTTCAGTGAGTCGGCTTTGAACGGACCCCAGGCGGTCAGAGTGGCGCTGACGGCCACCCCATCACGCACCGGGTACTCGCCGTTTTCCTGCGCATACCACTGCTGGGACTCGGGGCTCGCCAGAAATTCCACCAATTGGACCGCCGCGTCCTTGTGCTTGGCGGCGGCGGTCAACGCCGCTCCGCTGACGTTCACATGGGCGCCGCGCCCGTCCTGATTGGGCCAGAAGACCGCCATGGACTCAGCGGCAGTCCGGTCGGCCGGGTCCTTGCCGGTCAGCATCCCGGCCAGGTAATAGGTGTTGGCGACGGCGATTTCGCACTCACCGGCAGCCGCGGCCTTGATCTGATCCCGATCCCCGCCCTTGGGCGGACGCGCCAGATTGGCGACCAGCCCCGTGGCCCAGGTCTCGGTCGCCGCCTCCCCGTTCGCGGCGATCAGCGAGGCGACCAGCGACTGGTTGTAGATGTTGTCGGACGAGCGGATACAGATGCGTCCCTTGAAATTCGGGCCGGCCAGCGCCTCATAGGTGGACAGCGTCGCCGGGTCGACCTTGCCCTTGACGTACAGGATCGGGCGGGCGCGCATCGTGAGTCCCACCCAATGGCCCTCCGGGTCGCGGAAGACGGCCGGAATCGCCGTGCTCAAGGTGTCCGAGACCAAGGGCTGGGTCACCCCGGCCGCCTTGGCGCGATACAGGTTGCCCGCATCTGTGGTCACCAGCAGATCGGCGGGTGAGTTGGCTCCTTCGCTCTTGAGACGCTGGAGCAGCGCATCCTCCTTGCCGGTGACCAGATTGACCGCAATCCCGGTCTGGGCGGTGAAGCGATCCAGCAGCGGCTTGATCAACTCCTCTTTGCGCGACGAGTAGACGTTGACTTCATCGGCGGCGACGGTCGCTGCGGTTGGCAGGCTAAGAGTCAATGCCGCGGCAACGGCAACGGCAACGGCGAGGGTACGGAAGACAGCATTCACGGGGTTGGACTCCTGGAACAGGAACGGGTTTCAGGCAGCGGAGCGTCACGCCGGGGCGAGCGCACACCGTCATTGGATATTAATGAGAACCGTTCTTGTTAGCAAGTTCTGGATTCATGGCGCTTCAGCGCTGAGCACTCGGGTGGAGCCTACCCCCTAGGGACCCTTGACCGACGCACTCGCCCAAGTCTTCACCTGATCGTAAACAACGCCGCGCTGACTGAGCAGGACGAAGGGTTCGCCGGGTGCACCAAGATCCATGTACTCGAACTTGGCGACGAGTCCGTCGGACGAGCTGATCTTGCGGTCGAGGCCAGGCCCGCGTACCAAGGCTGACCATTTCTTGGTGAGCCGATTGATCGAGAGCATAACGGCCGGTTTGTAGGCGCTCTTCGAGACGAAACGAAACTCCGATCGGGTCGTAGTCCAGGTTCCGGTTTCGGAGTTGCAGGGGATCTCGAGAAAATTCAGCGTCAGCCGTCCGGCGCTGATCGCAGCAGGCAGGTCGGAGTAGCTCGCGCCGCTGACGAGCACGCTGGTAACGGCGGCGGGTAGCCAGTTATTCACGGTCAGCGAGATGCTGCCCAAGCCCTTGGCCGGAATCGGGCTGTTCCGTGGGGCGAAAGTCGTATCCATGATCACCCAACCATAGATAAACGGGATCGAGTCAGGATTCCCCTCGAACTGCGCACTGTAGTCGATATTCATCGCCAGACGGAAAGTCACATCCGGCCGCCGGTTATCCACTGTCCCGTGGGTGTTCAGTACGATCCAGTAGTGCTTGGCAGGATCTGCGTCTTCGTCGTTGTATCCTACGAGTACTGTCCAGTGCCCGCAGCCCCCTTTGTCCCAGGTATGGCCCTTCGCATAGTCCATACTGATGATCGTTTCGGCAGGCTCCTTCTCCCAGAACGCGTCGAATCGATCCCAGTCGGCGGTTGTCGGCAGGAAGAAAAGCAGGCCAACCGGATGGCCGGCATCAAGGACGCTTTTCAGGTTTTTGATCGCGTTTTCCTGGGGGACGCCCCACGTGTCTACCAGCGAGTTCTTGATGCTCGCAATGGGAAATGACCTATTGCCGGATGCGCTCCACGGGGTTCCTGAGGCAATCGCCGATGGGCGGACCTCACCGACAGCGAACTCCGTGTCCCAGGCCGCGCCGGTATTGGTATAAGGAATGGCATACCCGATCATATCGTAGAAGGCTTTGGTCTTGCCGACGTGCCCACCGGAGTTGAGATTCGAGCCGACCATCCAGGCGTTCGATGCCAGAAATTGAACGGACAGCCCATCCTGCAGCATGGGATGACCACCGAATTGCTTGTCGAAATACATCGACATCATCGCCGTGCTGGCCCAGGCCCAGCAGGTGCCGGTCGGCGTCTGATCACGCAGCTCCGGCGTGTAGTGCAGGTGATGCAGCACCGAGACCGATCCTTTGATTGGCGTGTAGGCGGGCGGAGCCTCATAGGGTTCCAGGCCATCGAACCAGTCGGCGAGTTCCTGTTCCTGCGCGTCAGTCATGTGCATCATGCCGTAACGCGACGCCGCGGCTGGTTGAGCACATAAGACAGACACCAGACCGGCCACAAGGGCGAGGAGCGGGAGGCGAAGTGTCATGACGGCCTACCTTTTGATGGGGATTGCGGGGCGACAGCCGATTAAGCTGCGGGAGGACACGAATTGTAGCCTAGCTCAACCCCGGCCATCTGTCCAGGCCGGGCACCGTCGCGCTGTCGATTCTGCGATCAGCTTCACACTCGATCGGCTGTGCGGACCGGCGGCAGTCCAGAACGCGAGTGATCGGGGATGACCCAAAGCCGCAGAGTGGACCGCCGACCTTGCAATCAGGCCGGGCAGCACGAACATCGCCGTCCGGGCGTCCGGCACCCCACAAATTTTGCTCCGCGCGTCAAAATTTCCGGTTTCACCAAGCGCAAAGGTGTTGAAACGCGCCCGGAGGGGCGTATATTAATAACCTAGTAAACCGCTCAGAAATGGGCGCTCAGTCGTTACGGAGCCAGGTGCGATGTCCGCTAGCACAGCCGTCGAAGCCATCGTTGAGTCAGAGTACGAGCACGGATTCATCACCGAGATCGAGTCCGATACCTTCCTGCCCGGTCTGGACGAGGGGGTGGTGCGCGCCATCTCCGCCCGCAAGGGTGAGCCGGAGTTCTTGCTGGAGTACCGGCTCAAGGCGTTTCGCCACTGGCAGACCCTGCCGACCCCCCGGTGGGCGCACGTCCATTACCCGGAGATCGACTACCAGGCGATCTCCTATTTCTCGGCTCCCAAGTCGCAAGATGGCCCCAAGAGCCTGGACGAGATCGACCCGGCGCTGCGCGAGACCTATAACAAGCTCGGTATCCCGATCGAGGAACAGATGGCCCTGTCCGGGATCGCCGTGGACGCCGTGTTCGACAGCGTGTCGGTGGCGACCACCTTCCGCACCAAGCTGGCCGAGGCGGGCGTCATCTTCTGCGCCATCTCCGAGGCGGTGCACGACTATCCGGACCTGATCAAGCAGCATCTCGGGTCAGTCGTCCCGCATACCGACAACTTCTATGCCGCCCTGAATGCCGCGGTGTTCAGCGACGGGACCTTCGTGTATGTCCCCAAGGGCGTGCGCTGTCCGATGGAGTTGAGCACCTACTTCCGCATCAACGCCCGCAACACCGGTCAGTTCGAGCGGACGCTCATCGTCGCCGAGGCCGGCAGTCATGTGAGCTATCTGGAAGGCTGTACCGCCCCCATGCGCGACGAGAATCAGCTCCATGCCGCGGTGGTGGAGCTGATCGCGATGGACGACGCTGAGATCAAATACTCGACGGTCCAGAACTGGTATCCGGGTGACGCTCAGGGCCGCGGCGGTATCTATAACTTCGTCACCAAGCGCGGCGATTGCCGGGGTGCCCGATCCAAGATCTCGTGGACGCAGGTGGAGACCGGTTCGGCCATCACCTGGAAATACCCCAGTTGTCTCTTGCGCGGGGATGACTCGGTCGGTGAATTCTATTCGGTCGCCGTCACCAAGGGCCGCCAGCAGGCCGATACCGGCACCAAGATGATTCACCTGGGTCGCAACACCCGCTCGACCATCGTCTCTAAAGGCATCTCGGCGGGGGAGGGCCAGCAAACCTATCGCGGGCTGGTGCGCATCGCCGCCAAGGCGCAGGGGGCGCGCAATCATACCCAATGCGATTCACTGCTGATCGGCGATCGGTGCGGCGCCCACACCTTCCCGTATATCGAAGTCAAGAACCCGTCGGCACAGATGGAACACGAGGCTACCACCTCGAAGATCAGCGACGACCAATTGTTCTATTGCCGTTCGCGCGGACTCACCACGGAGGATTCAGTCTCCATGATCGTCAACGGGTTCTGCAAACAGGTGTTCAACCAGTTGCCGATGGAGTTCGCGGTAGAAGCGCAGAAGCTGCTGTCGATCAGTCTGGAGGGTGCGGTGGGCTGATGCGCATTCAGGCATTGTACGCGAGCGAATTTATTGCGGCATCGTGCTGGCCGCGTTCAGTTTCGGAGAGTTGAGATGCTGTCTGTCAAGGGTCTGAAAGCGAATGTCGGTGACAAGGAGATCCTCAAGGGTCTCGATCTGGAGATTGGCCGCGGCGAAGTCCACGCCATCATGGGCCCCAACGGCTCGGGCAAGAGTACCCTGGCCCATGTGCTGTCCGGTCGGGAAGGCTATACGGTCACCGGCGGCAGTGTCACCTTCGAGGGTCAGGACCTGCTGGACCTGGAGCCGGAAGCGCGTGCGCACCTCGGGCTTTTCCTCGCTTTCCAATACCCGGTGGAACTGCCGGGAGTGAATAACACCTATTTTCTGAAGGCCGCGCTCAATGCCATTCGCAAGGCGCGCGGCGAGCCGGAACTGGACGCGGTGTCATTCCTGCGCCTGATGAAGGAAAAGCTGAAGGTGCTGCACCTGGATGACTCACTGCTCAAACGCCCGGTCAACTTCGGCTTTTCCGGCGGTGAGAAGAAGCGCAACGAGATCTTCCAGATGGCTATCCTGGAGCCCAAACTCGCCATTCTCGATGAGACCGACTCGGGTCTGGATATCGACGCCCTGCGCATCGTTGCCGACGGCGTCAATGCACTGCGCAGTCCGGAGCGCTCGGTCATCCTGGTCACACATTATCAGCGGCTCCTCGATTACATCCAGCCCGACTATGTGCATGTGCTGGCGAAGGGCCAGATCATCCGCTCGGGCGGCAAGGATCTCGCTTTGGAACTCGAAGACAAAGGCTACGGCTGGCTCGGGGCCGAGGAGGCGGCATGAAAGCGACACCCGGCAACGGCTTCGCGCCTTGGCTCGCGGATGACGGACCCGCGGCCGACACCGGGCTGGCGTGGCTCGACAGCCGCCGCGCTCAGGCCCGTGCCCAGGTCCGCGATCAGGGCATTCCCACGACCAAGCAGGAGGCGTGGCGCTATACCAGCCTGACCCGACTCCTGGAGCAGGGCTTCACTCCGACTGCTAAGGCGACGACCCCGCTGGAACCGCGGGACCTCGAACCCCTGTTGGTTCCGGGTCTGGAGGCGTATCGGGTCGTGCTGGTCAACGGCCGGTTCGCGCCTGGACTGTCCGACCTGCAGCACCTGCCGGCCGGGCTGCGGGTGGGTGGGCTGGCTCAGATCCTGAAATCCGACCCGGATGCGCTCAAAGACCGTCTCAATGGTGTCGCCGGCGAGACGCAGCCTTTGTTCGCCGCGCTCAATACGGCCGGCCTGGATGACGGTGTGGTGGTCCTGTTGGAGCGCGGCGCCCAGGTGGAACGGCCGATCGAGCTGATTCATCTGTCGGTCGGTATGGACGAGCCCCGCGTCGCCCAGCCGCGGCATATCGTCGCGCTGGAGGCCGGCGCCCAGGCCAGCCTGATCGAACGCTATCTCAGTCTCGGCGAAGCGCTGTACTGTACTAATTCGGTGCTGGAATTGTCCTTAGGAAGGGACGCGGTGCTCAAGCACCAGCGCATTCAGACCGAAAGCGCCAACGCTTTCCATATCGCCGGGCTCTACCTGAGTCTGGGGGCGGGCAGCCGCTATCAGTGCATCAATGTCGGTCTGGGTGCTTCCTGGGCGAGAACTGATCTGAATGTGCGTTTTACCGGTGAGCATGCCGAGTGCGATCTCCAGGGTCTCTATCTGGCCGGTGACCGTCAATTGATGGATTTTCACCTGGACGTGGATCATCGCCTGCCGAATTGCAGCAGTCGGGAGAATTTCAAGGGGATTCTTTACGGCAAGGGGCGGGCGGTGTTCGACGGGCGGGTTTATGTCGCCAAAGACGCCCAGCGGACCGATGCGGCGATGTCCAATCGTAACCTGCTGCTGTCGGAAGGAGCCGAGGTCGATACCAAGCCGCAGTTGGAGATCAATGCCGACGATGTGAAGTGCAGTCACGGAACCACGGTCGGGCAGATCGAGCCGGAACAGTTGTTCTATCTGCGTTCCCGCGGCATCAGCGCACCGCTGGCCCGGCGCATGCTGTGTCTGGGCTTCGCCGGTGAAATCCTGGATTGTCTGACCCCGGAGGCTTTGCGCGATCAGGTCGCGGAGCAGGTGGGCAGCCGGTTGGAGCAGGCGCCGATCGATTAGCGGTTTCTCTGCCTGGTTCAGAGGTCGTTATGCAAGTTGTAGAGAGGTCTCCAATGAATCGTTTGGCTCGCTTCGCGGGATACGGCCGGAATGCCGCAGTGCCGGATGACACCCGTCATCATGAGGATGTGGCCGTTGAGCGGATGGACGCGGAAGAGTTACGCGAGCCGATCATCGCCGCGCTGCGCGAGGTCCATGATCCCGAGATCCCGGTCAACATCTATGATCTGGGACTCATCTATAAGATCGCGATCAGTGATCACGGTGACGTGAACATCGACATGACACTCACCGCCCCGGCCTGCCCGGTGGCCGGGATGATGCCGCTGATGGTCAAGGATGCGGTGGCTTCGGTGGACGGCGTCGGCGAAGTCCAGGTCGAACTGGTCTGGGACCCGCCCTGGAACCAGTCGAACATGAGCGACGAGGCCAAGCTACAACTGGGGATGTTGTGATGCCTGCTTGTTGTGCAGCATGACGCCGGCCTTGATGATCCCGGCGACCGGATTGCCCGCGGGGGGCTTTGATCACGGTTCCGGCCACGCGGCCTCGTAGGGTGGACAAGCGCAGCGCAGTCCACCAGGGACGGCGCGGGATTCGGTGGACTGCGCTATCGCTAGTCCACCCTACGGTCGGAACGATGATCAAGGCCCCCGCGGGGTCGTCGGTCCCGCAACCAATCTACAAATTGCGGCTTTACCGTGAAAGTCGCGCAGCGACCCTGTGGGAGCGGCGTCCCGCCGCGATGGGGCCGGGCGCGCAGCCGCAGCGTCGAGGTCACCGCGGGACCGCATCGCGGCGGGACGCCGCTCCCACGGGGACTTTCATCTTCCGGGGCGGTTCCTTCCATGGCCGTTACCGTGGGGTCCCAACGGCAGGTGAGGCGGTCGCCGCACGCTTGCATCAGGTCGGGAACTGCTAGAATCGCCCGCATGTCAGACATCAGTGGTCAATGGTGCCAGCCATGGACAGGATTCGTGCGTCGGTGTGGGTGGATCGGATCGGGCGTGTTGCCCCTGGCGTGCCGGCGCTGCTGCGCTATCAGCCACGGGACCTGCCTTATGATCTGATCGCCGGCCTCTCGGTGGCGGCAGTGGCGTTGCCGGTGGGTGTGGCCTATGCGCAACTCGCCGGATTCGACCCGGTGATCGGGCTTTATTCCAGCATGTTGCCGCTGTTGGCCTATGCCCTGTTCGGCACCTCCCGCCAGTTGGTGGTCGGGCCGGATGCTGCCACCTGCGCCCTGATTGCCGCCAGCGTGGCACCCCTGGCCGGGGCCGATCCGGCCCTCTATCTCTCACTCTCCGCGGCGCTGGCCCTGGTCGCGGGGCTCATATGCATTGCCGCCAGCTTCCTGCGCCTGGGTGCGCTCGCCGATTTTCTCTCCAATCCGATCCTGGTGGGCTTCCTGAACGGCATCGCCCTGCACATCATCCTCGGTCAGATCGGCAAACTCTTCGGCCTGACCCTGTCGGCTCCCGGCATCATTCCGCGCGGCCTGGAGTTCGTCGGCAAGCTCGGGTCAACGCATCTGCCGACCCTGGCGGTGGGTGCGGCGACGGTGGCGGTCCTGGTTCTGACCCCGCGCTGGTGGCCCCGTCTGCCAACGGCCCTGATCGCCATCGTCGCGGCCGCGGCGGCGGCCGCCGTGTTTGGACTGGATGCACAGGGGGTGGCCGTGGTCGGGTCGGTTCCGGCGGGTCTGCCGGCCCTGCGGCTGCCCGAAATCCCCCTTGAGCTGATCGACGAGGTTTTGGGAGCGGCTGCTGCCATCGCCCTGATCAGCTTCACCAGTACCATGCTGACCGCGCGCAGCTTCGCCGCCAAGAACCGCTACGACATCGACGTCGACCGCGAGTTCACCGCCTTGGGAGCGGCCAATATCGCCTCCGCCCTCTCGCAGGGTTTCGCGATCAGCGGGGCGGATTCGCGGACCGCCATGAGCGATGCCGTCGGCGGACGCACGCAAGTCACCGGTATCGTCTCGGCAGCGGCCATCGCCTTGGTGCTCCTCGTCCTCACCCATCCGCTGAGCTATGTTCCGATCGCGGCCTTGGGGGCGGTGCTGATCAAGGCGTCGTTGTCACTCATCAATGTGCCCGCGCTCAGGCGTTTCTGGCTGCTCGACAAGAAAGAGTTCGGCCTATCGCTGGTGGCGACCCTGGGTGTGGTCTGGGTGGGTGCCATCGACGCGATCCTGATCTGCGTGGCCCTGGCCCTGCTGCGCTTCGTGAAGTCCGCCGCGCGGCCGCGGGTGGAGCTGTTGGGGTTGCTCAAGGGGAACGCCGGTTTCCACGCCACAGACTTTGATCCGGCGGTACGGACGACGCCCGGGCTGGTGCTGTGGCGCTTCAATTCGGCCTTGGTGTTTTTCAACGCGAATTACTTCAAACGCGAAGCGGTAAAAGCGATGAACAGGGAGGGACCTGATTTGAAGTGGTTTGTCATTGACTTTCTGCCCCTCGGCCGGCTGGACCTGACCGGGCTCGACGCCGTGCAAGAGGTCCGCGAAGAACTGCACCGGCGCGGCGCTGAACTGGTCATCGCCGGCCGCGGCGGGGAGATCGTCCGTGAACTGGATCGGCTCGGACTCCCGCGGAACCTGCTGGGCGACCGCTATTTCCCGACCCTGCGGCAAGCGCTGCGCGCTTATCGAACCGAGGTGATGACCGGCGGCGCGGTTGAGGACCGGTTGCCGTGACGAAAGAACCCCAACGCCAATCATCGGCGGGCGGCGATGTTGGGGTTCGTTCCCGACACCGGGCGCGACGCCCTGACCGATCGATCCAACCCGGACATTGACAAGCCGCGCAACATTTGGTCGACTGGCCCCGGACCGCCGAGCCCTGAGGACACCATGCAAACAGACATTCGAGATGCTGCACACCAGTTGATAGACCACTTGCCAACTCAGGCCACTTGGGATGATTTGATCTACGAAATGGTCGTGCGACGTGAAATCGAGGCTGGGCTGGCGGACAGCGATGAAGGTCGGACCCGACCGGTTGAAGATATTATGCGGTCGTTCGGCCTCGCGGAGTGATCTTACACTGGACAGCGCGTGCGGAAGCGCGCCTGCGGCGTATACAGAAATAGATTGCGGAAGATAACCCATCCGCCGCGTCGCGCATGATCGAACGTGCAGCCTAAAGCGGCGCGCGCCCCTGATGAAGCTGAGAATTAGCACGACG